>Ga0255347_1000886_pt1 | contig 52108 bp, 70 predicted proteins | sample wastewater_treat_2_FD_192479 | JGI IMG/M metagenome (GOLD analysis project Ga0255347, IMG submission 192479) | Wastewater microbial communities from Lulu Island WWTP, Vancouver, Canada - plant24 | ecosystem: Engineered > WWTP > Wastewater > Unclassified | place: Canada: Vancouver, British...
ACCAATCACGTAGCCATAACAAAGGAAGCAGGGCCCGGAGCCCTGCCTCAAACCGTTGTTTATGTGGTGCCGGAGGCGGGATTCGAACCCGCACGCCCTCATCGAGCAAAGGATTTTAAGTCCCCTGGGATACCTGCTGCATACTCGTTTGACCTCGGCCGTTGCCACGGCTTGCCCCCGAACGCCGCCACAGGAGCACTATCGTCGCCACAGGTAAATCGCATATACGCTTCTGTTCCGTGGCGTTTCCGTGGCAGGACCGTGGCAAGCCTCGGCGCTCGCCAGCTGTCCAGCTAGCGCTATTTCCGTGGCTTGTTGAGATACACGTCCCAAGCGGCCGGATCTCCGCTCGTGTTGGCATTGGACACGTATATCAACTCCCACTCAGTAAAGCCATCATAGTACCCCACTACAGCAATCTTCTCGCCTTCAGGCAATGAGCTGATTGTTGGCGCGATGAAGCGGAGAGCGCGTTCCACCTCGCGTTGAACCGCAGCAACATCGCCGCCTTTGACGGTGAACATGAACACGACACCATAACCAGGCAGATACGTGTTCAGGACGGTATACGCCGTCGCTTGCTTGAGCGCTCCTTTGAACAGCTCCATGTCCTGTCTCATATCAGTCCAGGTCGGGATGGTCTGGGGCTCAGAAGCCTCTGCCACAGATCCGATGATGAGCAGTGCCACGGCTAGCACCACAACGCAGGACCGTTTCATGCTAATCCCTCCATCATATGGTCATGGTCTGGCAATGTGGGTCTTCGCCTTGGCACGCTGATTCCCTGCCGCAAGCGCGTGCAACCTCGAAATATCTCAGAAACTCCTTCGGACGACCTCTCCGGCGATAGCCCCGAAAAATCGGCCTTCCAGGATGACGCAGGAGACGCGACTTCAGACCCTCCCGACTGATCGGTCCTGCAACACAAAACCGCCCAGCTAGCGGCTCCTGATGGGCCGGTTTAGCTGGGTGTTTGATAGTATCGTGCCAATTCGGCGCCAAATATCTTAACCGCTCTAGCGGGCAGTTTACCAGAGTTGGTCAGAAGTTCTGCCCCGTTTTGCCCAACGTGGACACCCCATCTATAGCTCGCCCCAGAAAAGGAATTCCTCTACAGTTGTCGTAATTCTGCATTGAAATCAGTCAACGCATGCAAGGGAAGGGGTAATGCCAATGAAAATAGCATCGGGAATCCTCTCTCTGCTCTTTGGATTGATAGTAATGGGACAATCCTTCTTGGTTGGCATCGGTGGCAGCATTATCAGCGATGAGTCGATGAACCAGGGTGGCGCTGTCGGTCTGCTGGTATCACTACTCCTCATGGTTGGCGGGGCCTTCGCCTTTCAGGTTCCGAAGGTCGCATTGTTCTTCACTGGCGCTGCGAGCTTATTTGGGCTTGCGGCAGGGGCGACTACCGTTTACTCGGACATGACTGCCTGGGGCGTAGTTGCCATAATCCTCACGGCGCTAAACATCATCAACTCCCGTAAGCCGAAACGGAGCGCAAACGCGGGTACATCGGACTAAGCACAGGTGGCTTATCGAGAGAGCGATTGAGCGTAAGTGCAGTGTATCAGGAACTGTACGGAGCGTGATAGATATGTCTAGGGCCGAAGACAAGGCACGACCAGCCGCATATGTAGGTCCCGCATCCACCGAAGATCCCGATAGTGCATCCCCGCAGCCGACGGTTGGGGCAATAGCTGTTAACTGCTTTAGGCAGGTGCTCCAGGAAGAGCTTCAACGTGAGTTCCATGAAGGCCCGGTCGAGATCCTGCACATCTGCGTTTCACCTTCGCCTGCGGAGTCCGAGAATGAGTATGATGCCAGCGATGAGCTGGACGACGACATGATAGGGCAGAATGTTGCAGAAGACCAATACAGCGACATGAGCCGTCGTATTCAGGCGGCAATAGACAGGGCGGATGCTCGCAAGGGCGAGTGGTATGTCGAGCACCAGAAAGGCGACAAGCTAAACCGAGGCGACCCGCCAGTGGAATAACCATCAGCCCTGAAAGGAGGAAGGCTCCATGTCTGTGAAGTTGAGACATGGGAAGCACAAGGGCAAATCCGTTGAGTCACTCTTCTTCAGTGATCCAGGCTATGTGTACTGGATGGTCAAGAAAGGCATTCATGAGGATGCCAAGTGGTTCAGCTTCGATGAACAGGCGCGTTTTCAGACGCTACTCAGAAGGGCTTCTCACCTGCGGATACCTGGCCTCTGCCCATGGTGTGGACTGCGGCCAGTATCCCGAATGTTTATGACAATTCACGCTTCCGGTGGTCTGGCTACAGTGAGCTTCGATTGCAGTGTCTGCGAGCCCTCAGGTTCTTCATTCTCTACACCAATGAAACCGTCGTTTTACACTCCTGACATTTTCAGAAGTTATGACAAGACGGGTGGGAAAGTCTTGGTGCAAGCAATCAAGCGGGCATATTTCGGCAATAAAAGTCACCGCATGACCGACCAAAGACTTAGCGAGTTCTGGGATAACAAGGACAACTTCGTTGATTTCTGATCACACTGGGGCGGTGAAACGCGTCGGACATAGGGCCAGGGGCGGCCAGTCTCCTGGTCGCCCTAATCCTGAGTCCTACTTGAAGCTGAACTGTAGCGCAGCCATCAGACCAGGATCCCCGGCACGAATATCATAGGTGGCCCCGACGATGAGTCCAAACCGCGGCCCCGCCAGTTTCGTGAGCGCCTCCTGGAGGCTCTTGATGGTACTGATCGCGATGTCCAGATCTCTCTCGGCCTGTTGTCTGAGTGCCGCTTCGGCCTTGGCGTTATCGAGTGCACCATTACGTTCGCCCTGCAGCCGAGTCACTATCTCTTCTAGCGTCGCCCTATCGGTCAGGAGGTTGTCTCTCTCGGCGGTCACTCGGGCAAGCTCCTCCCGGGCCCTGTCCCGCTCTACCGCCGCCACTATGGCCTGCTCCTGCCAGTACGCCACGGCCTCGGCCAGATCCCGTATGGGATCCGTCGCGGCCGCCATGAGCCCCGGCACTGCCAGGACCAGGAGTATGGCCAGCACCAGGAGCACGGGTATCAATCGCATCTTCACTGCATGGGGCCCCCTTTCCGCTTGTAGTAGCTGTCGATCATCTGATCGGTTTCTTTGGCCTCATCCCGGAAGTCCTGCCGTTCCTTCTCAAGGCGCTGGCCTTCAGCCTCCCGCTCCTTCTGTCGGCCCTGGAGCTGTTTCGCGCCGCCGCCAACCGCGATCACCCCGCCGAGCTTCGCGGCGAGCTTCCAGCCCCACCGCATACCGACGGCGATCAGCACTAGAGCCAGTACGATCCACAGCCAGTTCTTACGCGCCCAGCTCATGATCTTCAGCCACACTCGGATCACCCCTTTGCAGCAAGACTTTTTGGGCTACGTTAGCCCCCACGTAGAATCCGAAGGCGGCGAGCCAGATCTCTTCGCCGATCACCCCGCACGCCAAGAAAATACAAGCGGCCGCGAATCCCAGGAACTTGCGGCCGCCGAGAGTCGTCCAAAGTTTGCTCCAGTCCACCTGTCAACACCTCCTCAGAAAGCTGCGCGAGCTAACCACCCGCGCCTGAACTTGGCCAGTCTCGGGTTACGCTGGATGAGCGCTTCATAGTGCGCTGCCTGCAGCCGGCGCATGACTGCCAGGAGCACGCCAGGGTTCGTGCGGTTGGTGGCCGCCAACGTCTGGGGGCCGATGCGTCCGTCCACAGTCACCCGCTGCCCCACCTCGCACAAGGCCCGCTGGAGGAGTCTCGTGCTGGCACCCTTGCCCACGTTGACCGCAGTGTCCAGCAGTTTCTGGGCCACCCGATCATCCCGAATCTCCGGGCATCTGAGCTTGAGCCACCAATCGCGGTAGTAGATGTCCTTGGCCTGTTCCACGGTCAGCCTACGGATGCCGTCAGCGCCCAGGTGGGGATACGCCCTCAGCGAAATCCCGTACTTGGTCAGGCCTCCGGGATCCTCCGGCACGTTGGATAGGCCGCCCTCGTGATCCAGCACCGCGCCGATCAGCTGCTCAAATCTCTCTTGATCACTCATGCTTGCTCACTTCCCCGTCCCGACGCCCAGGCGCGCGAGCATCCATACCACTATACCTGTCGCCACCGGCGACACCCAGGCCATGATGGCTGCCCACGACCGAGCGCCCTGTTGCTTGGTTCGCTCATCGCACCGTTTGGCGTGCTCCTCAAGGCCCTGGATAACCTTCTGATGCTTGCCAACCTCCGCGATCGCAGGACGGATCTGGGTCTCCCGCTCTGTTTCCAGCCTCGTCACGCGCTCCCCCAACCCCGCCACCAGAAGCTCTTGTTTTGCTGCTCCCTTTATGAGAGGGTCCAGCTTGGCATCAAGGAGTTCACGGATACCGGCGAATCCGGATTCCATACTCCCCTCCAGTCCGGTCATCTTGGCTCCCAGCGCTGCTAGGCCAGCCGCCAGATCCTCGCGCCCTCTCTCATCGCCGCTTGCCACCACCCCGTCACCACCCCCACCTGTCTGCCATCCGCTAGTCGGCCATCTTCGCCGCGAGCTTGGCCACCATGGCCTCAAGCTCGGCGATCCGCTGTCCCTGATCCTTGATAACCCGGTCCTTGCCGGTCAGTGCCCGATAGACCTCAAGCGCCGGATCCTCGTCGCCCCCGATCTCGATGCTGATCACGCCGGCCCCCACCGGACTCCAGGCGCAGGGATTGCCGTCGAGGTCGACCCAGACGTCGCACTCCACGGCCTCTGGCTCTCCAGGCGTCTCGCCGTCGAGGGCCATCATCTTCGCGCCCATGGTCCTGAGCGCCCCTTCGCCCTCCGGTTCGGCCCGCGGGGCCTCATCGAGCACCTTCCACGCAGTCTCAGGCGCTTTCCTGAGTCGCACCATACACCACCCCCAACACGCCGTCCTGGATCACTCGGCACACCGACGCAGGCCGGCGCTGGGCCCACACCGTGCATGCCCTGACCATCCCGCGCAAATGCTGGCAGTGCGCCTCGGTGGGGATCGCCGGGTTACCGGCGGCTCGGTTGGCAGCGGAGCAATACCCCACGCCCGGGCACCTGCCGAAGGCCACACATTCGGGGCATTCGGGCTTCAGCGGTTCTCGGCTGTTGACGATCTGTCCACACAGGGCGCTCTCGTAGAGCGGAGCTGCATCTGTGATCCCCTCGTAGATGCTGCCAATGCGCTCTCCGCGCTGACAGGCGCGCAGCTCGCCGTCGGGCATGACCGCCCAGCAGCCGCGCCCGAAGTTGCACGGGTAACCGGGCTTGACCTTGCCCGTAGCAATCGCGTCCACCATCTCGTCCACGAACCGTGACGGCGTCCGGCCCCACGCGTAGTGCTCGCCGAGCTCCAGGTAAGCCTGCTCGACGCGCTGCTCATCCCACTCGACGCCAACCTCGATATCCGGCACAACCTGGATGCTGCGCGCTCCCAGGGCCTCCAGGGCGCGGAACCTGCCCACAAGGTCGTAGTCGTCAGGCGTCCAGGTCGCCCGCGCTGTCACCCAGTCGCCTTGGGACTGGACGAGATAGCGCAGGTTGCCCGCCACGCGTCCCCACGTCCAGCGACCGCGCACGTCTCGCCGATGCCGATTGTGCAGGGCTCCTCCGTCGATGGAGTAGACGAACACCTTCACGTCGTGCTCGGCCATCCAGTCGATGCGCTCCGGCGTCAGCAGCAAGCCGTTGGTCGTCAGCGAGATCGGCCAGCCTGGACGCAGCCTGCGGGCCTCGACGATCAGGTCCCATTGCATCGTGGGCTCGGTGCCGAAGAAGTGCAGGCTGGGCTGGTCGCTCAACGTCTCCAGGAACGTCATGGCGTCGCACAGGGTCTCGGACGTCATCACGCGGTGCTGCCCAGTTTTGTGTAGGAAGCAGTTGTGCGAGGCGAACCCCTCTGAGATGTAGTTCCCCGTTGTCGTTTCTACACTATAAACCGTCGTTGTGTCTTCTGGCTCAACTGACAGAACGGTCGCTGCTCCATACATCATCCTGTCAAACACCCTGGTTGTCTTGCGTCTGCAAGCCGGGTCTGTTGCGGCCAGGAAACGGATGACCTCTGCGGTATTGGTTATCGCGACGGTTTTGACACCGTTCTTCCTCGGCTTTTCGACCGTGAAATCAACCCCGATGGTAGCGATGGCCGTCACGGTGCGTTCGATCAGCATATTGTTGGTATTGTGTATCCTGATACTTTGACCGTCGTAGCTACCCTCGGCATCGAATATCCCCGCCAGGAACCCCCGATGGAATTGTTCGGTGTCCTTCCATGCGGATAGCGCTTCTTCGATGAGTGCTGTCTTGTGTTTCCCAGTCACGAATACTCCGTGCACAGCCGAACCTGTTGACTTTGATGGACGTCTCGTGTGCGCGATGCCGAGAGCTGTCAGGTATTCAGAAAAGCGGTCTGCTATCTCTGTGTCCATGACTGCAAGTCGAAACGAATGGACTGTGCAGTAGTCGTATGTGTAGTGCCCCAACGTGCCGTCGCCTAAGCCAGCACCGACTACATACCCTAGCATGTAGTCGGGAGATTCGCTCTCCGGCGGGTCAATCGGCGTGGATACCCAGCGGATTCTTTGCCCCGCACGAATGCGGTCCGTTCTTCGCCACCTATGGGGTTGCATAAGCCACCGGTGATCGCCGGTGGCCTTCACTACTCCTTTGTCGGTGGTGATTCTGAACACACGCGCTTGTCTTTCCGCAACACCCGTTACCGTGGCCGACCTAAACCGCGTCCTCGCTTCACCCTTGGCCCTCCCAAACCCGACAAGTCTGTCACCAATCCTGATGCGCTCGATTGGGACCCACTTGGTATCCTCGGTCAACAGCCGTGTCTCCGCAGGCTCGCAGTAATCGCAGGACATGCTGCAGCTGCCCGCTCCGTCGCCGGTAAACAGAAGGAGCTGGCGAACCCCGTGGGTCCTGGCCAGCTCCTGAGTTCGGCTCTCGATTTTCGGTTCGGGCTTGGGCTCGGGCGGCCCTTTGCCGGCAGTCTGGTGCGTTGCCTGGCAGGTGGTCTCACATGCTTGGCCGCCGGGACATGGGGGTTCACCGGCGCGTCGTTTCTCCTCGCGCCGGGCCCGCCATACGTCAATCCATTCGGGTCCGTTGATGGTCCAGGCTATCGCCAGTACAACCCCGGCAACGACCGCCAGCAGGGCCCACACCGATACCTCCCCCAGGGCCGCGCCGGAACGCTCCATCGCCCACATGGTCATCCAAAAGGCGTCCATCCCACACGCCTCCTCTCAAACGCAAGGCCAGCCCCTTCGAGCTGGCCAGTTTATCTCTCGAACTAACCCCTTATTTCTGCGTTGCACTGGCATGTGATCTGGCATGTGATCTGGCAGGAGCTCTCGCAGGGGCTGAGCTCCTCGCTTGCCGGTCGCTTGAGCGGGCTGAGCACAACTGCATCATCCTGCTTTCTGAGCCTGCTCAGCGTCCGGATGCTGGAGTACAGCGCCATGGCTGATATGGCCACAGCGGCCCACGCAACCACCGCTACTGCTAATACCATGACTAGCACCTCCTTCCCACACGCAGAAGGCCAGCCCCTTCGAGCTGGCCCGTTCTATCCGGTCTGTCTCTCGCCTACGTCTTGCTGATCCCATCCGCAAACCCATGCACGATGTAGCGCTTGGCCTCAGTCCTCGGGTTCCATACCCACGTCTTGGCTCTCGATTCTTCACGCACCGTCAGCACCTCGTGCAGCGTTTTGTCAAACGGCCGAATGAGCTTGTCCCCGACCCGCAGATACCGCGCCTGCACTCGGTGCCACATGATCTGGCCTGTCACTAGGTGGGCCCTGAGCACGTCCATGGGCTGCTCCCTGGTCATCTCCAGGGTCCAGCCGCCAGCGACCTCCGCCACGTAGATCGTGTGTGTATAGCTCCGCTGGTTGCTCAGACACTCGGTTATGGCCAGCGCGTCGGTCGCCGGATTGTAGTATGGCATGATCATACCCGGCTCCAGCTGCTCCACGGGTATCTCCGTAGCGGTCTCTGACTCGGGCAGGTAGATGGTCACCGGCGTCCCGGCTACCCAGCACCCGCCGCCCTGAGAGGTTTGCTCGCAGATAGACTGGCACGTATCTTGGCACGTATCTTGACAGGTCGACTGACACGAGGATTCGCAACTCCTCTGGCACGAACTCTGGCAGGCGACCTCGCACGCCTCCCTGCAGGATGCTTGCGCTGTGTTGGTGACTGCATATAGCGGACTCACAGCTCGCAAGGGCAAACGCTGGTTCTGGTAGATGGCCGCGGCCTTCCACCTTGCAGAGTCAGCTGTGCCCGCTTTTGCGTAAACGACGATATTCAGGTCTTGCTCGTAACTGCGAACATCTATCGTGGTCGAGATCTTCGCAGGGTCGCTGCTGGAACTCGCAGTCGATTTGACTTCTCCGTTTATCCGGACTTGTACCGTTACCTGCACTTGGGATAGGTTCGTGATTTCGGTCTCAATCTTGACCTGCTCGCAACACTCCGCGCGAGGTACCGTGCCACATATGAACGGCGCGTAATCAGTGCCTAGCTGGACTTTCGCAAGAGTGCAGGTAGCATTATCAGTCATAATGCTGCCTGAATGATATATCCTGACTCGAACGTATGCTGTATTCGCTGGCGCAGTGCCTGACAAAGCGCTCGTATACGGCACGTGCCACCAGGCTGTCGTGCTCGGCGCGTAGTTGCCGCTGACCGTTGACAGCACGTTTTTGCTCGCACCCAGGAACGACATCGTGACATACGCTTTGCTGCCAGATGTTATGCCTTTCGCTTTGAAACGCACATTGAAACTGACTCCAGGTATGGCAGGGAAATCTTGATATATGTCAGGGTCTTTGACGCCATACTCCCCGCTTTCGGCGTAGGCAGCGTCCACCGTGCCTGTGCCGGTCCATCCGCTAAGATCGCCTGTCTCGAAGTCCCGGTTGACCAGGAGATCGTTGTCGGCACCAACTACCAGCTGAAACCGGTCAGGCAGCGTCACAGATAGGGTCTCGCTGAGGATGTCGAGCGTGACGCTACCCTGCGAGAGATGTGTGGTTCCTATGACGCCATGCGCCAAACTCTTGCGGATCACGGACTCCGGGGCCACAATCGCCCCTTGGTTTATGAGCAGGCCGTACTGCATATCGGACCCCAATGCTGTCGCCATGTCGGCCACGTCGCCGAGACCTATGCTCACCTCGCCGTCCGGCGCCCAGAAGCCGAGGCGGTTTGCGTCCAGGTGCATCATGGTGACTGGGGAGTCGACGTTCTTCATCTTGAGGCCGGTCGAGTCCAGCGTGATCTGGTTGTCCAGTGCCGAGATCGTCCTTTCGTCCGCGTCGATCGGGCCCGTCATACCCTCCGCTACGCCCACGCTCAGTTTTTCGGCTGTGATAGCCCCCGCCGCGATTTTCTCTGCCACGACTGCTCCTGCAGCTATCTTCTCGGCGCCGATTGCCCCCGCGGCAATCTTATCGGCGGATATCGCCCCGGCCGCGATCTTCTCCGCTCCGATGGCGTTAGCTGCGACCTTGTCGGCACTGATCGAGTTGGCTGCGATCTTGTCTGCTGTAACAGCCAACGCCGCCAGGTGGGACGTGGCTATCGCTCCTGCCGCGATCTCGTCAGCGGTAATGGCGCCCGCCGCTATCGCTCCCGCACCTATGGCGTTGGCAGCGATGAGGTCTGCCGTGATCGCGCCTGCCGCGATCTTCTCCGTCGTCACGGAGTTGGCAGCGAGAGCGTCGGTCATGATGGAGTCCGATACGATCAGGGACCCGTCTACAATCTGCGTCTTGGGCACTACTGCATATGTTCCGTTCTTGTTTAGGAACACCAACAGATCGTCCGGCCCAAGCGCCGGGAACTCGTCGGACCCGTAGAAACAGTCGGGGTCTGCGTATTTCCAGATCACGAACCGCTTGTCCGTGTTGCCGTTCGGGATGTTGTAGGTCGTGCCTTTGTACTGGATGTGGACGTCCTGCCAGGCGATGTAGCCGAGCGTAGGCGTGTTGTGAAACGCTTGCATCGGTCAGTCCTCCCTAGAACAGGAAGTGCGTGGCCACGTTCAACTTGTCCTCGGCTACCGATCCGGCGCCGATCTTCACGCCCACGATGGCGCCGTCGCTGATCTTGGCTGTCGTGACGGCATTGTTTGAGAGCTGAGTGGCCCCCACCGCCCCGTCGGCCAGGTTTCCGCTACCCACCGCCTTCGCCCCGATCTTGACGCTCGTCACCGCGCCGTCGGTGATTTTGGCCATGGTCACGGCGTTGTCGGCCAGCTTCGAGCTGTCAATGGCGCTTCCGGCAATCTTGGCCGTCGTCACGGCGCTATCCGCAAGTTTCGTCGAGTCCACCGCACCGCTTGCTATCTTGGCAAGGGTGACGGCATTATTGGCTAGTTTCGCCTGATCAATGGCGGCATCAGCGATCTTGCCGGCCACGACGGCCAGCGCGGCGATCTTGTCGGAGGTAACCGCGTTGCTGCCCAGTTCGCCGGAGCCGACCGTGCCGTCCAGTATACTAGAGCCGGGCACCGGCTTGCCCGGAGCCATCGTCAGCCGGAAGGTGCCCCCGTCGTTGATCCCGACAAGGATATCGTCCGAGCCGATATTCGGCTTGGTGTTGCTCGACTGCAGCACCGTGTTAGGATTGGCGCTGAACTGCCACCAGACGTATTTGTTGGCGGTGCTACCGTTGGTGATGACGTACTTCACGCCCTTGTAGACGATGTTCACATCGGTCCACGCCACGGAGCCCGCCGCAGGCGAGTTGTTCGTGAACACGTACCCGTCCATCATGTGGCTGGACAGGTTCAGATCATGCGCGTGTATCCGTGTCCTCACTTCCGCCTGCATCTCTTCAAGGACGCCGATGCGATACCGCACGTCCTCCAGCAGGCCCTTGAGTCTGGTGTCCAGTATACGTTCCACTATCTGCTCAAGTTTGCTCATCATCTGATCCCCCTCAGCGCATTCAGAACATCAGGTGCGTCTTCCAGTTGGTCTGGGCCTCCGTTATGGCCCCGATAGCGATGTGCTCCGACTTGATGGAGCCAGGTTCAAGGGCGTCCACGCCCAAATACAGCGTGGCGGCTTCTACTGCTGCACACTTCGGGCCCTCGCAGAGGTAGTCGAATGCCGATACCCCCACAAGGAAGTGGCTATTCGGCGACGCCTGATAGGCGTATGTCGTGACCCGCCCCACCCGGATCTTGCTCGTCGCGGCCCCGTCCAGCGGCGCTCCCTCCCCATCGGACGGAGTGATGTGGACGTAGTAGCCCGTCACCTCGTCGCTCGCCAAAGGCGCGATCTCGATCCAGAGAGCGGCGAACATGGGCTTCACCGTAGGCTGGGACGGCGCGACTGGCGGCGTATGAGTGATCTCCAGCGCTGTATGCTCCGAGACGTTCCCGCTGTGGTCCTCATGTGACACCCTGATCTCAATGGTCAGCGCGGGCGCCGTGTGATCGGCCTGGTTCATCTCCAGCGTGTAGGTGTATTCGTTGTCGTTTGTGTAGGTGGTGCGCTTCACCGCCCCGCCCGTGAGGATCTCAATCTTGCTGCGCCTATAGTCCGCGGCCTGGCACGGATCCCAGCTATAGATCGCGTCGCCGTGCCGGAACTGGCCAGTGAGCCCTGTCGGCTTGGGGGGCGGCGTAGTGTCGCCCGGGACCGTAGCCGATGCCGGGGCGCTCCAGTCCGACCGGTTCCCTGCCGCGTCCGACGACGCAACGCGGTACGCGTAAGTCGCACCCACTATCAATCCGCCGTCCCTGTAGCTGCCGGCTGCGCCCGGTATGCCCGTAAGCACCACCAGCGGTTCCCACTCTCTATCCGGGTCTTTGCGCTGGATGTGGAACTGCCTCAGATCGGTGTCCGCCACGGCATCCCACGCAAGATCCATCCATGCCATCAAGCGCCCATCGCTCTGCGTCTCAGCGCCGGCGGTAGCTGTCAGGCCCGTGGGCACTGCCGGCGGCGTCTGGTCGAAGTCCTCCGGAGGCACCCTGGCGACAACGGCCGACACAGGATCACTGGGCGCGCTTGTCATGCCGCGGCCCACGGCTGTCACTCTGTAGTGGTGCGTAGTGCCGGGCTCCAGGCCCATGTGGGCGTAAGTGCGGTAGCCGGTCCGGTCGAGCCGCTCCCACGTCGTACCGTCTGCGGAGTGCTCGATGACGAAGTACTCGCCGTCGCCGTTCCACCATAGCTGGATGTACCGATAGCCTGCGTTCGCGCGAAGGTTCTGAGGGACGGTTGGCTGCGCCCCGCCTGGCTTTGGCCTCGGTATCTGCCCCTTCACGATCCGCTCGATGACGTTGTCGAGGTTGCAGTTGAGCCCCAGACTGACATCCTCGCCGGCCATAGTGAGCTTGCGTTCCTCGTCCAGGACGCGCGCGGCGGTCACCAGGCCAGACCTGGGATCCACGACGGTCACCGTGTCGTAGAGCTGTATGTCCTCGCCAAGCTCATGCACCGGAACGTGGTGGACCGTGAATTGGGGTTCGGGCTGCGACACCTTCGTAAGGCGCTTGTTGCCCGACTCGCTCAGCTTCGCCAGGGTATCGGCGCTGCTGTCCTCAAACGCGCCAATCCGCTCACCGTAGAGGTTGATGCTGTCCTGGTTGCGTAGCACCGTCCGTATCTGTGCCGGCCCGTCGCCTGCGCCGTAGCAGTGCAATACGTTTGCGAGCTTGTCGGCACTGTCCCCAAGGCTTTTGATGTCCATGTTGGTGGTACGTCTGAGCACGACCTGTCTCGCTGCGCCCAGATCCTTGCCGAAGTACAAGCGCCTCTGACCGTCGACGCGGAACTCATAGCCGAAGTCCTCGCACCAGGTCTGGAGGATCCGTAGCGCGTTCTCGCGGTTGAACGAGTACGTCTCTTTCTGATCCTCGTTCTCGCTTCGGTAAGCCGGTATGGTCACGTCGGGCGTGGTCTCGATGCTGCCCTCGGACACGGGCCCTGGCTTGCGGGCGATGACCTCAACGCCGTTCAGCACCGGAGTGTAGCCGGTCGGCACCCCGTTCTGGTCCTTGGCGCTCGTGTTGTCGGTATAGAGGTGCATCCTGATCTGGATGTATCTCTCGGTGCCGGTAAGGGCAACGCCGTCCTCGGACGGGAACACGGACTGCAGTTCCTCGCTCCATGCGCCCCATGAGGTGCCGTTGGCGGACGTTCGGAACTGGGCCTTGATGCGCACTTCCTGCCCCGCGTCCTCCGCCCACCTGAGCGTCTGATACTTGCTGATCGAGCCGAAGTCGAGCTGCAGCGTGACGTAGCCATGGCTCTTGTAGTGGCCGGTTGCATCCTTGGCCAGGACCACCTTGCCCGGCCACGTCGTCAGGTCCACGTCCACCTTCTCGATGGCGGCCGCCCAATCATCTGGCGTGTTGCGTGCCTGGATCGCGAAGTCCGTAAGCAGATCCCGCACGGCGTCGCTGAGCTTCCAGCCCGCCCAGTAGTTCCAGTCGGCGGGGGTGACCAGATCACGGAGTAGCGCCTCGTTGGTGATGCACTCCACACGCATCACCTGGCCGGAGACATCGCGCCGGGTTACGGTGCCGGCTACTCGCTCCACTCCCTCTCGGCGAAGGACGCACTGCCTGCCGTGGGTGAGCAGAGGGACAACGTCACCGTCCGTGAGGACGCCGAAGTTAAAAGACGTCGCTTGGTTCTGCCGGCGTCTGTATTCAGGCGATGCGGGAGCGGGCACAAACCCGATCCGCTGGCCGTTGCTATCTAGAATATCGACGGTGTACCGCATGGAATCACCCCAATGGAAAAGCCAGCCCGAAGGCTGGCAGTTGATCGCCGTGAAGAAGAAGGGATTTCCGAGTGATTCGACAATAAACACCTTCGAAGGGAGGTGATAATGTGAACATTTTCGACTATGAGGATTCACTGTCGCGTTGGCTTGAACGTGCCGCAAGAGATCATGAGCAACTACAGCGAGTGTTCGAGCAAAGCGCAAGGCATTTCCGTGCCATCGAATCCTCCCCGGCGTTCAAGGCCATAGATGCCCTGCAACGACAGCTGCCTTCGTCTTCGATGGCTGAAGTTGTGCGGCAGCAAGAATCCATAGCCAAGGCCCTAGAACCGTTGCGTCTTCTGTTAGGCGATCAGTTTCGTGGGCTCGGAGACTGCTTTGATGCTATGGCTAAGCTGGATTGGCCGCGATGCCACCAGCAGCGTTCCGACTTCGTCCGCAGCATCAAAGGCGTCTTCGTAACGCAGAACCCTAACCAAGCCAATCAGTATCTGCAGTTAGGCTGGGTGATTCTTGATGCTCGGCTCAGCAGCGATGGGTCATCGGACGACGGAGCCTGGATGCTCGGCTGGCCCCACGACGAAGCGCCCAAGGAACCTGATACCCAAGAATAGCATGATCGTTATCGCGAAAGGGGTCGCTCAATGCGACCCCTTTCATTCTCGCTAGTAGTACCTCGGCGTCCACTCGATCTTTACGTTCTTGGTCCCCGTGCCCGCGACTGTGATGGCGTTGACGCCCGGCGCCAGCCTGAAGCCGCTCGTGAGAAAGGCATCGCTGAGCGCGCTCACCACGCTCACGCCGCCCTTGTAGGCCCTGAACCTATCGCAGTCCACAATCACCGACTCGCCTGTCCCAATGGCCATGGTCAGGCCCAGCGTCTGCCCCGTAGTTGTGTTGGTGATAACCGGGTTCGTGATCGCCCCCGCAATCGTCACCACAGGGCCCACAGGGGCGGTTCCCGGGTTGTTCACATCGGCGGATGCCGTCGTAATCGTCACACTCTGGTCGGCCCCGAGAAGGGCAGGGTTCGCCGCGCGGAACCCGATATCCAGCGTGAACAGCCGGCCTCCGTGCCGCCCCGTCAGGTACGCATGGTCGATTGTCTGCGCATAGACCAGCATGTACCGCTCCGAGAGCTCATGCCGATACAAGCGCAAGGGGTTCGCCCTGTAGACGAACCCCGCCACCATCTCGCGTATCCGGTCCGCATCATCCTTGCTCAGGCCCTGAAGCGTCCCGGCAACGCGAACGTCCCGGGGCTTCAGCCGAATCATGCCTGCGTCTATCACCTGGCCGTCCTGGCCCTCGATCTCCACGCCCGGCAGGTCGGCCTCCATGGGCCAGCCCTGCACCGACAGTTCCTCGGGCAGAAGCATCGTCTCACCCAGCGAGTTGATCACCTTGACCCTCATGGCACACCACTCCCCAGTAGGGCAAGCTCAGCCCGTCGATTGAGCGACTGCATCAGCTGGTCGAAGTCCTCCTTGCCCGAGCTGAAGATCTGGATCGTGTTGATCGAGTAGTAGTTGTTGACTACCGCGGCAGCAGCTCCGTTGGCGGCCGCCTGTCCGCCGGCGTACGCGATGAACGCATCCCTCATCGAGTAGATCGCGCGCTCCACGCTGGCAGCATAAACGGGCAACGAATCCAGGACTCTCAGCGGTCGCATGAGCTCGACTAGCAGATCGCGGGTCGGGCCGGTGATCTCGCTGATCTGCGTCCCGGCCTTGCCGCCCTGGTCCTTATCGATGCCGTAGTCTTTGCGCCAGTCCTCGTCAATGGTCTGAATGTGTACCCCTAGCCAGCCCAAGAGCGCGTTGATCGTCTTCGCGATGGCGTTCCAGATCCCAACCACGACGTCCGCCACCCAGGCGAACACCGCTGCCACCGCTCTTATCACTGGGGTCAGGATGCGCACCAGGATGTCGATGATGGGCACCAAGGGCGCAATGAGCTGCCCGAACATGTCGATCAGTTCTTCGATGAGAGGGTTCAACACATCGACGAGAGCTGCGAACTGCCGGCTCTTCATGACCAGGTCGGCTAAGGTCATACCGAGGGCAACGAACGGGTCGTTATGGGTCGCTGCATACTGTTGATAGGCGACGATGACGTCTCCCAGGGCCCCGAGGTTGCGCAGGATGTTATCCGCCAGGGCCTTGCCCCAGCTGCTTTCCTTGCCGTCGATCAGCCCGTCGATCTCCTCCAGGGCCATCTTGACCGCCAGCGCGTAGAGTTCCCAGCCCTCGCCCATGGCCTCGTATTTGAGCTGCAAGGCCTTCATGGTCTCGCGAATGCCCTTAAGCTCGTCCAGCTTAGCTTCATTGGCCAGACCCATGACGGTCTCATACATCCTGCCGACTGCGCCGGCACGGGCATTGGCGTTCTGCTGAGAGGCTTCGGCGAGATCCGATTCGCGTCTGATAAGCTCCTTGGCCGTCACTAGCCCCAGGCGTTGTCGTAGCGCGAACCTGTCTGCCTCTGCCTTCGCTTCCGCCGCCGCGCCCTCGGCCGCTGCACGCTTCCGGGCCATGGCCACCTCGTGCGCAATGGCGACTCGGAGCTCAGCGGTCATCTCCTCGTTGTCCAGGACCTCCTGAAGCGCATCTGCAATCTGCTCGCTCGACCAATCCTCGAGCGCGGCCATGCGTTGCACGGCCTGCTGCCGAGCCTTCACGCGCGCGTCCTGCGCACGGATCTCATCCTGCAGAGCCTTCTCGGCATCCTTAGCTTGCTGTTCAGCGTCCTTGACAGCCTTGTCAGCAGCTCGTTTCCGGTTCATCGCTGCCTCATGCTCCAGGTCCGCTCTGAGCTGAGTCGACATGGTCTCAGCATCGAGCACGTCCTGGATAGCCCGAGCCACTTGCGCGTAGGACCAGTCGTTCAGCTCGGCCTGCCGCCGCGCGGTCTGAACAAGCCCGCGGACTCTCTCGTCCTGGGCCTTGGCTTCCTCAGTCGCCTGCTTCTCAGCTGCCCGGGCCGCCTCCTCGGCCGCTTTCTTCTCTGCCTTGGCAGCCTCATCCGACGCGCGCTTGCGATTCACGGCCACGTCGTTAGCTAGGTTAGAGCGCAGGCGCGCGCTCATGGCCTCGGTATCAAGCACACCCTGGATAGCGTCAGCTATCCGGTCATATGACCACTCTTCTAGGTAGGCCCGTCTCTCTATCTGCGTGACCTGCTCGCGCACGTTCTGCTCTTGGGCGCGCTCGGCCTCGCGTGCAGCGGCTTCAGCGTCGCGCTGAGCCTTCTCGGCTGCAGCCTTCTCTGCCTTCGCGGCCTCGTCTGATGCCCGCTTTCTGTTCGCCGCGACCTCGAATGATAGATCAGAGCGCAACTTCGCGCTCATCTCTTCGGTGTCGAGAATCTCCTGGAGGCGGTCCGCGATCTGGGTATACGACCAATCGTTAAGCTGCGCCTCGCGCTGCACGGCCGTCTGTCGCGCCTTGACCGCTTCATCCTGTGTCCGAACGGCTTCTGCCGCCAGGCGTTCGGCTTCTTTGGCCTGTTTCTCGGCCTCTCGTGCCGCTTCCTCAGCTGCTTTCTTCTCGTCCGCTTTCGCCTGGTCGGCGGCCTTCTTCCGGTTCGCTGCTACCTGGTGCGCCAGGTCAGACCGCAATGACGCGCTCATGGTCTCGGCATCGAGGACCGCCTGAATCGCATCGGCTACGCGCCCAAGCGACCATTCCTCCAAATAGGCTCGACGCTCGATCTGCGTTACCTGCTCCCTCACCCGTTGCTCCTGAGTGCGGTCAGCTTCCCGCGCTGCGGCTTCAGCGTCGCGCTGAGCCTTCTCGGCTGCAGCCTTCTCTGCCTTCGCGGCCTCGTCTGATGCCCGCTTGCGGCCGGCCGCCACCTCATAGGCCAAGTCGGACCGCAACTTGGCACTCATCTGCTCGGAGTCCAGCAACTCCTGCAGGGCATCGGCGATCTGCGAGTACGACCACTCTTCCAGGTAGGCCGTTCTGGATATGGCAGCCTGACGTTCCTTGACCGCCTCGTCTTGCGCCCTCGCTGCCTCCTCGGCCCTGCGTTCCGCTTCGTTGGCCTGTTTTTCGGCCTGGCGCGCCGCTTCCTCAGCAGCTTGCTTCTCGGCCTTGGTCGCCTCGTCCAAAGCCTTCTTCCTGCTCATCGCCACATCGAATGATAGATCAGAGCGCAGCTTCGCGCTCATCTCGTCGGTGTCGAGAATCTCCTGGAGGCGGTCCGCGATCTGGGTATACGACCAATCGTTAAGCTGCGCCTCGCGCTGCACGGCCGTCTGTCGCGCCTTGACCGCTTCATCCTGTGTCCGAACGGCTTCTGCCGCCAGGCGTTCGGCGTCGCGGGCCCGCTTTTCTGCCGTCTTAGCAGCCTCTTCGGCAGCCCGTTTCTCGTCCGCAGTTGCCTTATCCAATGCTCGTTTCCTGTTGAGGGCCACGTCGTATGCGAGGTCGCTCCTCAGGGTAGCGCTCATCTGCTCTGCATCGAGCACTTCTTGGATGGCGTCTGCGATTCGCCCGTAGCCCCACTCCTCCAGAGTCGCCTGCCGCTGGATCTGCTGCACTCTGTCTCGGATGCTCTGATCCTGCTGCCGCTTGGCCTCTTCGGCCTGGCGCTCAGCCCGGCGCGCGACTTCTTCGGCCGCCTTTTTCTCGGCCTGAGTAGCCTGATCCAATGCGCGTTTTCGGTTCATGGCGACATCGTAGGCCAGATCGGAGCGAAGGCTTGCGCTCATCTCCTCAGCGTCAATTACAGCCTGGATAGCATCGGCCACCCGAGTATAGCTCCACTCTTCGAGAGCGGCCTCGCGCTGGATCTCCTTGGTCGCATTGCGCACTCTCTCGTCCTGGGCCCGGGCCTGCTCCTGAGCGCGCTGCTCGGCTTCCCTTGCCCGCTTCTCGGCTTCGCGCGCCGCTTCCTCAGCTGCTTTCTTCTCGTCCGCTTTCGCCTGGTCGGCGGCACGCTTGCGGTTGGCAGCGACGTCGTATGCGAGATCCGACTGCAACTTGGCGCTCATAGCCGAGGTGTCGAGCATTTCCTGAATGGCATCGGCCACTCGGCCGTACGACCACTCCTCAAGGTAGGCCTGTCGCTGTATATCCTGGACGCGATCCCGCACGCTCTGATCTCTCTGGCGGTCCGCCTCCTGCGCCTGCCTCTGCGCATCGCGCGCGGCGTCTTCAGCGGCCTTTTTCTCGGTGGTCGCCGCGTCCTCGGCGAAGCGCTTGCGGTTCATGGCAACCCGGTGAGCCAGGTCGGATCTGAGGTCCGCTGTCATCTGCTCAGCGTCCAGAACCCCCTGGATCGCATCGGCTACCGCAGCCAAAGACCAGTTTTCGAGTTCAGCGACCCTGTCGATGCCCTGGACGCGAGCCTTGACCCGGGCGTCCTGGGCGCGTTCGGCATCCTGCGCAGCCCTCTCGGCCTCGCGGGCCTGCTGCTCCGCGGCTTTAGCAGCCTCTTCGGCCGCCCGTTTCTCGTCCGCAGTTGCCTTATCCGATGCTCGTTTCCTGTTGAGGGCCACGTCATATGCGAGGTCCACCCTGGTTCGAGCAGCCATCTCCTCGGTATCGAGGACCTTTTGCAGGGCATCGGCGATTTGGCTGTATGACCAGTCGTTGAGGGCCGCTTCGCGCTGCACCGCCTGGATTCTGTCGCGCACATACTGCTCCTGCTGCGCGGTCGCTTCCTTCGCGGCCTTCTCCGCCTCGCGGGCCGCCTGTTCAGCTGCGGTTTTCTCGGCCTTGGCAGCCTCAGCAGCAGCGTCCTTGCGCAGCGTCGCAACCTTGTACGCCAGATCTCCGCGGAGCTTAGCGCTCATGGTCTCGGCATCTAGAATCTTCTGAATGGCGTCGGCCGTTCGCTCATATCCCCAGTCTTCCAGAGCGGCCTTGCGCTCCGCATCCTGAACGAGCCCGCGAACAATGTCGTCGTCGGAAGTGCTTTCGCGAATCTTCTGGCGCATACCCTCATAGTTGGATTCATACTCCGCCAGCGCAGCCTTGAATGCCGCGTCCCTGTCGCCCTTGTTGGCTGTGAGGGCAGCAGTGATGGCATTGACCAAGGCTTGTGCGCGCTTCTGGGCATAGAACGCTACAGCGGGGTCACCGGACTTCATCTCGTCTGCGATCCGTGCCCACTCGTCGATCAACCCGCCGAACACGTCCCTGGGCATCTCGGCAAGCTTACGTCCGTATGCCTGGAAGTCGGTCTCGGTTTCGGCTTTGAGCTTCTCTCTCAGACTGGCAAAACCCGATTTGACCTCAATCGAGGCAGCGTCTGCAGCAGCCTTGAAGTTGCCGTCGCTCTGCTTGAGGGCTTTCGTCATGGCATTGATCAGCGCGCCGGCTTTCTCCTCGGCGTATGTGGCTGTGGCTTTGCTATCCGACTTCAACTCATCGGCGATCAAGGCCCATGCGTCTTTGAGCTTGCCGTAGGCCTCCTTGGGCAGCTTCTCGATCTCGTTCGTCCACTCCTGGAAAGCGGTGAGACGGGCTTTATCCGGAACAGGAGCGCCGCCGCCAGAACCCGCCCGCAGTCTCTCCATCGCTCGACCGATTTCGGCTACCGCCTTAACGCCGACGTCCCCGAACTTCGCATAGGCTTTCTGCAGCTTTTCGAGCTCGTCAAGCTGCCTCGCCGTATTGCCGGCGTACTTCTTTTGGATGTCCTCGATCTCTCTCTTGGCCTTCTCCAGGTGCTTGGCCTCTTCGACGCCTAGCCCGGGCTTGAGCTTCTGGTGTTCCGCAAGTTCCTCCTCGGCCTGCTTGAGTTCGATGACAGCCAGGGTAGCCTTTTCGATGATGGCGCCTAGAGTGCCATATCTGTCATACAGGGTGTTGTACTGCTTCTCCAGCGCCAGATACTGCGTCACCGGAGGCGCGCCGTGGCGCTCGAACGTGCCCGCAGCGTAGGCCTTTTCGAGGAGTTCCTCCTGTTTTCGCAGGTCCTTTGTTAGTGAGACCTCTTGGAAATACCGGCGCATGGCCCAGTACTGGTCCTTGATCTTGTCCAGGTCCTTCTTGACTGTCTCGAATTCGGGCTTGTACGTCTTGAGCTGTTCTTCGAGCCTCGGCAGCTCATACCGGACTCGCATTGCTGCCAGTTCCAGCTGATCTTTGCGTAGACTCCACAGCTCGTCTCGATACTTCCTAGCGGCCTCCGCATTGCCGATCAGGGCCCTGCCCATGTCGTCATATCCGATGACCGCCGTAGGCGCCAGGCGCACGATCTCGTCAATGACCTGTCTCAGGCGCTCGTGCTCAACCTCCGACTGGTCGGGCTTGCCTGCCAGCTCGTCATACTCGGAGATTAGCTTGTCGAGCGCGTCAGCCTGCCTCCCGTATGCGTCGGCTTGAGACATGGCTTCGGTGATCGCGGCGCGGGCACGGTCGATCTGCCGGTCGATCTGCCCTTCAAGATCGCGCACAGAGCTGACCAAACCGTAGATGGCTGCCCCCACCGCCGCAATAGCCACGATCCACCCGGCGGGTCCCGACATCAGCGTGACCAGCCCACCCACGGCAGCCATCAGCGGGCCTATCGCCGCCGTCACTGCCGCAAATACTATCGCGGCCTGCTTGGTTCCCTCCGGCAGCTCCGTAAACGCCTGCACCAAGGGCTTGATGCGCTCGATGAGGCTGTTCAGCATCGGAAGAAGCTCGGCCCCGAAGGCCCGCCCGAGGTTCGCAATCTCATTCCGGAATAGCTGCGCCTGCGCGGCGCTAGTCTGCATCTGTTTTTCGAAGGCCCTCTCAGCGGCGCCGCTTGCAGTGGCCATGGAGTCGAGGTCGGACTTATAGTCCTGCATCTCGTTGCGAGTCAGGCCCAGAGCGCCCTTGAGGGCCCGGACGTTGCTGAACAGGGTGGTCATCGACTCAATGTTCCCGCCGGTGGCCTGGTAGACATCCTCGAGCACGCCGGAGAGGCCCTTGCTAGCCAGCGCGGCCGCGTTGAACTCGATGCCCAGCTGCTCGGCATATGCGGCTGCCTGCTCGCTGGGCTGAATGATAGTGAGGATAGCCTGGTTGACTGCCGTCGCTGCCTCCGCAGCCCCGACGCCGCCCTTGGTGAGCGTCGCAAACGCCGCGGCTATCTCCTCAAACTGCACGCCGGCAACCGCCGCGGTCGATATGACCTGCCCGAGGTTGCCTGCGATCTCCTCAAAGGTTAGCTTGCCTTTGTCCATGGCCCGGAACATCACGTCCGCCAGCTGGCCCGCCTGATTCGCCTCCATGCCGTAGGCATTGATGGCGGATGTCAACGCGTCCATGGCCACCGCCGTAGATGTAGCGCCGGCCTGTCCGGCCTTGGCTGCGACCTCCAGCACCTGCATGGCTTCGGCCACGTCCGTAATGCCGGACCCGATAGCATCGTATAGGCCCGCCGCGAGCTGCTGCGCGCTCTGCGGGATAGAAGAGGACAGGCGTTCCAGCTGCGACCCCAGTGAGTCCAGCTGGCCCTTGGTCATATCGGTGATCGTCCATACTTTGGCCATGGCCGACTCGAAATCCATCGAGGCCTTAGCGGCGAACCCGGTGAGCGCCGTAAGCGGAAGGGTGAGGCCGATGGACATCTGACTGCCGACCTGGGTCATCTGCTGGGCCAGGGCCTGTACCCGCTGACCGACTGACTCCATCCCAGTGCTCATCTGCTGCGCAGCCTGGGCGGCTTCCTCCATGCGCCCCTGCACGCTCTTCAGTTCCTTAGCTAGCTCCTGAACCCTCTGATTCGTGGGGCTGACGCCAGCCATGAGCAGTTCGTCCAAGGCTTGCTCCAAGGCCCGCGCCTTGGCCGCGTTCCCGTCGAACGAGTCCCCGAGGAGCGACTGCTTCGACGACGCGGCGGATATCGTAGCTCCGAGGCGTTCCATGGCCGCATTGACGGTCTGCTCCATCCGCTTCGCGGCTTCCTGGTACTTGCCGTCGAGCGTGACGAGCTCCCGAGTGACCTGCTGAACGCCCTGCTGGAACTTCGTGTAGTCAAGGCCGAACTCGGCCCATATCGATCCCATGCTGCCCCAAGGCATAGCCTCACCACCCCGGTACGCAAGCAGGCCAGGAGCTTATTCCTTGCCCCTGGCCTTGCGCTTGTTCTGTTGCTCTTCCAGCCACTCCAGCGACACCGGCCCTCGTTGCACCGGTTCTGACGGCCTGCCGCCCTTAGCTTTAGCCTCGGCGTCCTTCTGCGCCTGCTCACGCAGCTGCATCAGGAAATGCGCGCACAGCTCGTCCACGCAGAACGCCTCATACTGGCCCACTCCGGGCATGTAGTCACTCGGTCGCCGGCCGAACTCCTGCGCCACTACCGCCAGCCTCAGCACCAGTCCCCGGTCCCGTGCGAAAGGTTTCGAGCGATACCAGACCTCCCTGCGCGTAGTTGAACAGGTCGATCTTCTGCTCGTCAGTCAGAAACTCCCCGACCTCGTTCCAGGAAGGCTCCAGGAGCACGGCCTTGGCAACGGCGTCTACCATAGCCATGGCCTGCGCTGCAGTCTCGGCCTTCGCCTTGGCGTCGTCGACGAACTCCTCCGCGTTGCTGTAGGCGTGCTTGAGCAGCATGTTGGGCACCTGCCCGCTTGCGATCAGGCTCGTCATAGAAACCCGGCGGACCTTCACAGGGATGGTCTCGCCGGGCTCCCAGCCGTGTATGTCGATGATCTGTGTAGCCTTGCCGAGGAACTCCTCGGCGGTGATGGGCGTGCGGGTCTGACTCATGATGCTACATCCTCCTTAGTCGGGGTCGCTCGGGCTACGATGCGGGAGGCAAGGTGGCAACCTGCTCGATGCTGAATGGACCCACGCCGAGCGAGTTGTTATCCGTGCCGGTGATCGTGTAACTGGGCACCATGAACGTCCGATCCTGCTGCGAGAAAGATGGGATGCGCCCCTTCGCGTAGTTCATCGTCATTTTCGTGTAGGCTGTGATGTCGCCGGAAGTGTTGGACCCATCGCCGTAGATTGCCGAGTAGATCTCAGCCTTGAACGGCGTGCGCGTGGTATCCCCCATCTTGGGTGCCGCGTACTTCGCCGTGGCCCCGGTTCCGGTGACAGTGCCGCCGCCGATCATGGCCATGGCATCGAGATTCAGCTTGGCGTCCTGGAGGGTCGCGGTGATGGATGTGAGTTCGTCGACATCCTTGACCGTCGCGATCAGCTTGTCGCCGCCGCGAAGCTCGGTCTCTTGGCCCTCCTTGATGTTGGGCGAGTACTGGACCTGCTGAGGGCTCTCAATACGGATGGTCTTGCCGTCGACTTTAGCAGAGCCGTCCTGGTTGAGCTCTGTGAGCACCATCAGCGCAACGCCGTATACGTTGTCAGCCATTCGTTATCAACCTCCACGTGGAATTCTGAAATCGATTCGCTTCCCGACCGCCTGCAGGTCGGGGTCGTAGTAGTCGCGCATCGTCTGGTCCCACTCGAGCGCGAACCTGCGCCCGTTGGTCCCCGTAAGCTCCGCGTTGTGCAGAAGCCGCTTGACCTCGTCGACAGCCGCATCCACGGGCACGAAGCTGCCCTCCGGGAAGTACAGCCACACCGAGATGGACTGAAAACGCCCGGCCCTGTTGAACGGCGCTGGGGTCTCCTCGCCTATCTCGATCACGCCATAGGGCTTGGGCGTGTCCTTGGTCGCTTTGTGCGGTTGCAGCCAGGTGCGCACAGTGGTGCAGTTGTCGGCGAGATACTGATAGAGCGTCGCCCTCATTTGGTCAGCAACTCCTTGGCCGCCTCGAAGAACTCAGGCGCGAACTTCTGCGCCGTGGGTTCCAGAATTGGCCGCCGGCCCTTGCGGCTCAGCTCGAGGTATTCGCCATAGTCCTCAGTGTGCGCAATCCTGACCTTGAGCTTGCCGTCCTCCTCCAGCACCTCGCCGAACAGACCCTGGCGTGCGTGTCCGGTCTGGTCTCGCCACGGCGCGTTCTGCTTGGCGTAGGCCTCCATCTGCGCGGCAGTCTGCATCCCTAGCCCATGGAGCGCCGTCCGCATTCGGTCCTCGTATCCCTGGAGGTTGCCTATCACGTTATCGAGCCCCGGCATGGCGTCAGCTCACCTCCTCGAGATCGGCATGTATCGCCGTGGTTTGCCCGCCCGTGCTCGCTGGGCTTATGGCACGGACCCTGAACTGCCGGCCCTGGTGCGTGAACGTGTCGCCCCTGATGATGTCCGCATCCCACATGGCCAGCAGTCCCCATCGCTGTGTCTGGATGTGACCGCCCGAGCCGGTAGAATCCTTCGCGTCGGTGCTGGCGAACGTGCTCATGAAGATGCGCATGATTTGGGCCGGAAGCTCCACCGTCTCGCGGTACGAACCCCCGGCCCCGTCGTCTACCTCTCGCATGCGCTTGATTGCTATGGAGCTTGGATTGCGTGCGATCTGGCGTTCTACGTTCCGTCTGGCCTGTGCCGCGTTCATGGCGTCCACTCCTCGGCAGGCTTGGCCCTCAGCATCACGCTGCCCTGCCCCGAGGCCTTGGCCATCGAGGCATACTTGTCCGCCATGCTCATAGAGTAGGTCAGCCGATCCCGGAGCGACACCAACTGCTCAGTCTCCTGGCCCAAGGTCAACCGCTCGACGTCGCCCATCTCCGACTGGAGCATCCCTGCTTTCATCGTCCAGCCCATGGAGGCGGCAGCAAACATGCTGGCCGACTCGGTAAGGATCTCGTCCAGGTCCTCATCGAGCAGGCGCGTGTCGGTATCGCTGCCGCCTGCAGGTATCCGCTCGTCAAGGAGCTTGCGCAGGCGGGCCCTGAGTTCTGCTGTAGGGGTCATGGGATCACCCCTTGCGCTTGGTTCTCGGTCTTGGCTTGGCCGGCGCTGGCGCTTCGACAGGCGGCTCGTGCGCCGGCTTGGGTTCCGGCTGCGGACGAGGTTCCACGGGCTTGGCGGCTTTGTAGCGCTCGCACGTGGTCTCCGCCCCCGCGTCGCTCCAGCGTTTCATCGGCAACTCCGGATGGCATCTCATCGCCGGCAGTCCGGAAAGATCAGCGCCTGGCTTCCAAGGAAACCAGGCGCAGTCCTTACATCTGGCCATCTAGATCACCGCCCTACGGGAGCGTGATCTCTTCGACGGCATTGGCAGGGCTGGCCACGACGCCGCGCCGGGCCCTGGCGACCACGAGCTGCTCAACGAGCCTGGAGAGGTCCGCGTTCCCCGCGTCGACCATCAGGTCGTGCTTGACCAGCTCGCGGAAGAACTTCTGACCCTCGATGAGGTACGCCTTGCCGGCATCAACGCCCGCGTATTCGTAGGTCTTCTCACCGACAGCTGTCGACCAACCATCGTAGAAGATCATGGTGTCGATGCCGGACACGGCCGGGTACTCGGTTCCACCGATCACCATCCGCTGGAGAACCTCCTCGATGTCCCAACGCTTGCTGGAGTGCGCAAGCAGGATGTTGGGACGCCTGGGTGATCTGGTGTCGGTATTCCGGTCCTGGCTGGCGTGCACAAGAGCGGCCTTCAGGGTCGCCCGCAGCTTCTCCCTGTAGGTCGCCTCCGTGGCATTTGCCGCCGTCTGGTTCTTGGCCGCGTAGTTGAAGCTGATGATCGGGTACAGGTGCAGGTGGTTGAGCAGCGCGTTGTATGCCTCGCCCGTTGCCCTGTTCAGCTCCGTGATCTCCCAGGTCTTGTCGTAGACGCGCATGTCCTCGGTGATCTGAAAGCCAGTCGCCCACGTCACGATGGGTACGGTGTCCTTCTCGCCGATCTTGCGTGCGCCGAGCTTGATCTCCTCGAGCTCCATGTGCTCCAGGAACACGACCTGAGCATTGAGGAAGGGCTTGATGTCCACATGCTCCGTGAAGTTCTGATCTTCGATGCGCCGGTAGATCGGCGAGTAGAGTAGAGGCACCTGCTCGCGGCCGAGCTCGAGGTCGATGACGCTCTTCTGCACGAGCTCGTAGAGCCCGGCGGGCGTGGTGAGCATCTCACCCATGGGTTTCGTGAGTTCGAGGATCTCCATCTCGCCGTTTACAATGCGCTTCTTGACGGAGCCGGGCTTGCCGCCAGGCCCAATGAAGGGCACGTCCACCTCAACGGTCTGCTTGCGCCGCTCCGCCCGGAGAGTATCGATGCTGACTATTCTCACGTGTTGTCACCTCTCAATCCTTGATTGCCTACTCAGCGGCCATCAGGCCGGCGGTCTCGAGCGCTGCCAATAGGGCCCTGAGCGCCGTGCGGACCGCCTCGGCATTAGCGTCCTCGGCGCATGCAACCTTAGCCGCTACACGGGCAAGCGCCGCGGTGGCGTCAGCCTGCGCAGCGTCCGCGTGGGTGTCGACTTCGTTGACTGCCGCGACAAGGTTCGTCTTGGCGGTAGTCGTCAGCGCGGTCATCGTGCCGATTGCAGTCGCGGCCTCGTCGTTGATGATTCCGGGCGCCACGCGGAACCAGATCACACCCCCGGCATCCTTGGCCAGGGTTACCACCCCTGCGAGCACCGCCGTCGGGGTCTCCGTGAACTTCTTCGCGGTGGAATCCCAGTAGATCTTGGTCCCCACAGCGAAGTCCTGAGTCGCATCGATCTGGCTGGTCTCATACTCGCCGGGCTCGATGTTGAGAACGAGGTTCTTTGTCTCTCCCGCGCCGGTTACAACCTTCTGAGCTGCCAGCCCGAGAAACCCGTCGAGCAGCGCAAATGCACCCTGCTCGACCGTGGTGTTCTCAGGCACGCTCACCCTAACCGACTTGCCGTCGCTTACCTTGCGTCCCATTAATCTGTCACCTCCAAATCCCTATATGGCCTGCCGCTTGGTGCGGAGGCTGGTGGACTGCTGTGTGCCGCCGTTGCTCATAGGTACGGGCTGATCCGTGTAGAGCTTGCTGAGCGCGGCCTTGATCTTGTCGTCGCCGAGCAGCTTGTCGATCTCGCCAGCGACCTGCTCCTTGGTAGCCCCCGCGGGCACGACAAGTATGCGCCTGACGAGGTCCTGCGCCATCTCGCCCTTGACCTTCTCGGTCAGCGCCCCAGTCACCATGGCATCGTGAGTCGCCTGAGCCTGAGCGGTGACGGCCTCGGCAGCGGTCATGGCTGCCTGAACTACGTCCATTTCGCCCGACACGCCCAGCGCCTCGCGCACCTGCGCCAGCGTCGCCGCGGCATCCATGGCAGTCTTGACATCAGTCATCTCGCCAGCCACCGTCTGGGCTGTCAGGCCCATCTCGCCAATGACCTGTCCCAGTGTCACTTCTTTACTGTCCAGCATGGGTTTCAGCTGGGCTATGAGTTCCTTCCAAGTCAATTTGACCTCACCTCCGGTGTCTATCTCGCCTGTCACAGGCACGTAGTTCTTGACTTCCTGAACCTGTGTCTTCGTCCCGAATTGCACCTCGTCATCGACAACGCCGTACGGGATCCGCCATAGCTTGACGCCCTCGGTCTTGGTCTCCTCCTCGATAATCGCGTAGGAGTCGTAGACTCGCCGCACCCAGGCGCTGTCGCCGAGAGTCGCCCTTGCCGCCGCCCGTATGGCCTCCCGTAGCTCCTCATGGCTGCCGTCGAGCTCGCCTGCGGGGTCGTCCATCTCTCCGAGAGCGACTATGGCCGTGGGCATGCCTGCCCGGCCTAGCGGCGTCCAGTCGATGCTGAGAGGCTGATACCCGACTACGTGCGTCTCGCCTCCGACCTGCTGCAGCTTCGGGACGCCGAAGATGCTCACGGTCTTGATCGTGCCGGCCTTAATCCAACGTTTGAGATCGTTGGCAGCCTGGTCGACGACGCCCCGGAAGTAGGCAATGCCCTTACCGACGATCTCACCCTTGGCGTCCTTGACCTCGGCATTATCGTCGAACTTCGCCCCTACCCAGTGCGTAACCGGCGTGGGGAACTCGGACTCGACGTTCTCCGGCTTCTGATGCCCCAGGAATCCCGGCAGGCCCTGAGCCATCGTCGCATCAACGATGTTCTTCAGGGACTCGGACGTGTAGCGCCAGCCCCGCTTGCTCTTGGTAGCGGGCACCGCCACCACCGTCTCCAGAGGCTCCGGATCGCCGGCCTTCAGCGCGGCGACGTCGATGCCGGGGTTAAGCGGGATCTCGCTCACTGCCATCTCGCCGCAGACGTAGCCGGCAATAGGAGCCGCTTCGCCGCCGGCCTCGCTCATCTCGCCTACTGCCTGCATCCACTCGAACTTCACTCTTTCACCTCCCTCCGGGCATGAAAAAACCGCCTCGGGGTCGTCCCACGGCGGTTGATCGCTGTTCAGTTGCGCCCGGTTACTCGGCCCGGTTCAGTGCATCCAGACCGGCCCTGAGTTGATTCACCTTGCGTCGCATATGTCCTGTGTGCCTCTTGGTCAGTTCGCCCTGCCTCTGCCGCTCCCCGTTGCGCCGGCGCTGGCGTTCGACCTGAGCCTGGAGCACGCGTATCCCGGGATCAGTTCGGCACACGACACATTCGCGACCGCAGTGCACACAGGCAAAGAACGTCGTTTCGATCTCGCCTTCCTGGCGGGTCTGTGGCGCCGCTGTGAAGATTCTGCCGCACTCGTCGCACCTAGCTTCCATCCTGACGATCCCTCGCCCTCGCTGCGTCATGCCGCTCTCTCAGAACCTTGATGGTGCCCTCTGCATTCACGGCCAGGCGCTCCAGGTTCCTCAGCTCTCGGATTTGCTTAGGACTCAGTGTGCCGAGACCCTCCGCCGCACGGAGCATGGACAGATTCGAGCCCAGCTGCGCGAAGTAGACGAGCTTGCCCTCCCGACGATAGTCGGGCATCTCGTCCCACACCGCCGCGCACTCGACCACCCAGTCCATCAGGCAGTAAGTGGCCCGTATCCACATGTCGTACTTGAGATAGTGCACGCTGTTCACGGCTCGGTATCAGTCCTCAATCTGCACGACGCCGATGCCCTTCTCCATGAGGATGCGCGGGTTCACCATGCCATCAGCGTGTTCTGGAGTGCCGGGTTCCGCCCGCACAGGAACCGTAGCCAGTGCCCCGTCGCGCAACTCTCCTGTCTCGTACGTGAGCACGGAATTGAGTGCGGTTTCGATGGCGTCTTTGATGTACGCGTCATCAGCGTACACGATGCGCCCAACGCCCGAGTGATCGAATTCCACTAGGGCGTTCAGCGCCTGTCCATCACGTCTGTATTGGTACCGTATTCTCATAAACCTGGCACCTTCCAGTCCAACTGCTTTATGAGGTCTCGCAGAAAGGCGAATCTGCGATGCGGCGCGCCGAACACCATCCGGCCGTTCTCATACCCCGCCGCATGGGTTTGCCGTGTCGGCGCCTTCCGTTCCACGTAGAGCAGCCTCCACGTATCGGCGAAATCCTCCAGCGGATCGGTCCTTCCGTAGTTCGTAATGCCGAGCGGATCCTTGACTGTGCCCGTCGCGCGCGTGTACTGCTTCAGATCCCATAGGCCCAGCCCTTGGCGCGAAGGAGCAAGATCCCACATCTCATCCACCCAGGGGGCGAACTGCACATCATGCGCATGGTGTGCTGCATGGCCCACCTCGTGAAGCAGCGTTTCATAACCGTGGCTAAGCCTGTCGGGGGCCCATTCCGGCGTCGATGCAAACGTCGAAGCCGCTATGCGAACAGCTCCGAGCGAAGGGCTGAAGTCGCCATACGAGCCCCCAAGATTATCGCCGAGCCTGAGTGCTCTGAATGATGGATTGTCTCGCGTTGCCTCGATGGGCATACGGTTCAGGGCTACGCCCAGTTCTGCGACTGCCTTTCGTGTCTTGCTGCCCTTGACGCGCTGGGACATATTCTTGACGAACCCACTGTTGAATTCCAGGTCGGCATCGAACGCTGATCTGAAGCGTTGCTTCAGCTCATCCACCGCCGCGTCCAGCTCTGCGTCTTTCTTCCCTGCGAGTTTGCCCAGGCTCCGATCCCATTCGGCCTTGGTCATGGCCACCCGGGCCTGAGCCTTCGGTTGAGCCGGCTGGGTCGGCGCAGGCGCCGCCACTCCCGCCTGAGGGGGCGGTGGTTGTTGGGCGCTCGGTCCCAGGTATACTTCATTATACCACTTCTCAAGTTCTGGTTGGCTTGCCGGGTCATCGCGCCATTTCTTCAGCCGCTCCACAAACTCCTTCGTGTCCTCTGCCAGGGGGGCTACGGTGCATAGACAGTTGTGTGTTACGATGTTGTTAGCAACATACCAGCCCAATGCGGTCTGGAGGTTATACACATGGCCCCGAAAACCGCTAGTCCTGCTGATATCGATAATGCGATCCAGGCGTATTGCGCCGGCGAAGGCCTGGACACAGTCGCGCGCGCATATCGCATCGGGTATCAGCGCCTGAAGGACATCATCGTTGATCGCGGGCTCCTGCGTACCAAAGCTGAAAGCGAGGCATTGAGAACCGTCAAGCTGTCTGCTGCTCTCCTGGCCAGACTCCCCCTGCCCATCGATGAAATCGCAGCCAGTTACCTCTCGGGAGTCTCCGAGAAGGCGCTTGCTGATAGGTACGGAGTGTCTCGAAACGTTATCGCTGCCCGCCTGCGCGCAGCCGGTGTCAGCCGCCGGACGCTCTGGGAGGCCGAGCAGCTGGTACACGCCAAGCGAACCCCCGAACAGTATCGCCGATACGTTCAGGCCGCCCATGCCGCTGTACGAGGCAGCACTAGGTCTTTCGAAGAACTCTGCATGAGAGCTTGCACCCGAGAGAGAAAGCAACTCCATGCGTCGCCGCAGGAATTGCGACTTCAGGCCCTTTTGGCGGCACAAGGTGTCCGCATGATTAGCCAGAAAGCCATTGGCCCGTATAACGCAGATCTGGGAGCCTTCCCCGTCGCCGTGGAAGTCTTCGGCGGCAACTGGCACGCTTATGGGCGTCACGCCACTAGATTCGCCGACCGCACCCGCTACATCCTCGATCAGGGCTGGAACCTGGTGATCGTCTGGACAAACAACCGAAAGCGCCGCGACGAGGCTATTCCCATCTCGGCCGTCGCCGCTGACTACATAGCCGCCTTCTTTCAGGAGTCCAGCAGCGACCCAACCATCCGGAGTCAGTATCGGGTGATTTGGGGTGACGGTCAGCCTGTTCCCACTAGCGGTCTTGATCTCGATGACATCGCCTTGGTACCATCTCGTCGTAGACGCTAGGACTCGCGGGCCGGCGACGACCGTTCCGGCGATTACGCAGTTGGGGTGCGGGTACGGCGGCTCGTCGCCCGCTGGGTATCCTCCCGGGCCCAGGCCGTACAGATCGGCGCTGGCGAGGTCATCACACACATCTGGCAGCGGGTGGGAGCTAGACAGCAGCCAGCGTACGCCTTTGTACGCCGGGTTGACTCGTCCGGATGAGTAGGTGCCCTCCATGAACGCCATGGACATCTCGGACCGCGCCAGTCGGAAGGCCTCGTAGCACAGATCCTTCGACACCCGCTTGCCTATGCGGGCCATCATGCCCGGGTAGTCCCCCGCCATCGTCGCCGCGCCCTGCTTGACGTATCGCTCCAGATCGCGGGCCACCTTGGCGGAGTCTCGGCCGCGGGCTACACCATCCAGGATGATGCTGCGCATGTTGTCCCGCGCGTTGTCCGAGGTCGCCCAGATACGATCCGACAGCTTCATGCCGTTGCGCGTCCGGGCCCATATGGCCTCCACGGCGGCAGTGTTCACGTCGCCGAAACCGCGCTGCACGCGGAGCATGTCGAGCGGCACTCCAGCAGCCTGCAGGCAGCTCGCCATATGCGCCTGCAATGGCCTGCCCCCCAGCCCTGTGGCCTGCTGCAGGTCGCTCCTCAGTCGCCCCTCAAGAGCCCGCCGGATGTTTTCGGCTTCGCGCGTCAGGCTCTTCTCCAGCGCCCGCAAATGGTTGCGGGTGAGGTCGCTCGTGCCCGGGGCTAGCCGCGCGATGTCGTCGGCGACGTTGGCAGCGGCCTTGACGTAGATCTCCCGGATAGCCGGCTCCTGTTTGAGACGCAGCGACAGATACTCGCTCCTGGCCTCCAGGATGTAGCGGACGAACTCCTCGTCGCTATCTGTCCGAATCTTCATGACGTTCCGCCAGAGCTGCTTGCTGAGCTCAGACATCGTCAGTCACCGGCGCCGCCGGCCCTGGCCGCGCTCGCCAACTCCAGGGCTTTTTCGATCATCTCCAGTTCCTCTTCCTCCGCGCCGTCCAGCCTGGCCATCAAGATCCGGTCCTTGATTATCCGCTCGCGTTCGCCAGGCAATTCGGGATCGTCCGAGATCCACTCGGCCATAGTGTCGATATACTGCGCCAGGAACATGGCAGCTGCCTCTCTTGAGAGGAATCCGCCGAGCACGGCAGTGTTCAGCGCTTGCGTGGTCTTCCACAGCGCATCAGCGACTTCGCCGTCATCGCGCGGGTCAATCTCATCCCAGAGTACGGTCGTGGCGTAGGTGCTGAATGCTTTGTTCTCGCCGGCTGCCGTCATGGCCAGGGCCATGCGGGCCGCCATCTGCCACTGCTCAGTGAAGTGCTCGCGCTTTCGGGCCACCCTGCGAATCAGGATCGGCATCTGCTCTTTCACAGAGCTCAGGCTCGACGGCGTGTGGACACCGAAGGCGAATTCGGGAGTCTCCGAGACGTCAACCAAACAGTAGAAAAGCAGCTTGAGCAGCGACGCCGCGTCGCCGATGGCCGAGCGAACCTCGATGAACTCCGCGTCCTCCCCGTCTGTCAGGATCAGCAGCTCGCGCCCGTCGAGGTTGATCGTCTTGCCTTCCGCTGCGAACTTCGCGACATCCGAGATCCCGAAGTTGTGCAGAAGGAAACCGCTGACGTCCTTGAGCCTCAGCTTCAATCGCGGCGTGCTGTGCATCTTGCTGCCGTTGATGGCGTGCAGCATTACATCGTGGTAAGCCCGAAGAAATGGCTCTACGGGCTCCAGATCCGACTTGCCGAAGGCTGCGGTAGCACTCGCCTCGTTCCGGAAGTGCACAATGGGAATGAAGCCCCATTGGTTGGGCTGCTCGCCGGTCTGTACGTCCGGCGGCGTGTCTCCCTCAACCTCGACCTTCCGCGTGTCGCGACGTATGCGCTGCGTGACAGTGCATCGACGCCGATTGTCCGACTCGTCCGTCCAGGTGTGCTCCGATCTCAGGACATACTCGCGCGCCGATCCCGTGATTGGGTCGCGGTTGACCGCCGCAACTTGCTCAGGCGGAAGGATGTTGAACACCAACCGCGCCCCGTTGGTCTCGGGGTAAAGTTCGGCGTCTTCATCCTCCTCGCGGGTGAGCATCACGTAGGCATCGCCCTCGCGGAGCGCGCCGGTGTGGACCTGCTGCATGCGACTCACGTTGTCGCCGAAGAAGTCGTCCAGCACAGCCTGGGCTTCCTCGTCCTCGCTCCTGAACCGCGGCACACCCATGAACGCCACAGTCGTGTTGACTACGGGCTTGGCAAACGCCCCGCCGAGCTTGTAGTTGTCGTGCGTGTTGTCGTAGAGCTGACGCGCCAAGGCGTAGTCCACGCGACTCGAATCGAGCTTGTATCCGCCGCCGAGACGTCCGGCCCTGATCGACCAGCCCGTGACTGCTGTGCGCAGCTTGGATATCTCGCCGGTGATTCGTCCCCACCAGCTAGCTTTACGTGCCATTACTCATCACCTGCCATAGACTCTGAGACCGCGCAGCACCGAGAGCGCCGCGGGATCGTGCGATACTGACGGCGCGAACGCCAGTACAACAGCATCGCCCCGGTCCGGCGAACGTCCGAGGCGCTTCTTGATTTCGTCTTTAGACTCCAGCTGTACCCGGCCCCTGCTGTCGACCTTGTACCTGACATTGGCCAGATCCGCCAGGAGGACATCGTCCGGAGGCAAGGCAATCGGATTCGGGTTCACCCGCGGATTCGGATCCAGAAATTCTCGCAAGTTCCACCACAGCTCGGCGCGGAGATTCGCGAATCGTTCCGGCTCAGCAGCTGCAGTCGCCACGTTCACGCCGGTAGCCGGGCACTTCAATTCCTTGAGCCTATCCACAACACCGGCGCCGATACCGATCTCGTCTACCTTGATGGCGGTGGCGTCAGTCTCGGAGTGCGCCGCCTTTACCAGGCCTGCGGTCTCCATCGTGTCCTTCTGCGCATACACCAGCAGAGGTTCGATCCTAATCCCGCGCCTGATCGCGATCACAGACTCATCGCTGCCATACCTAGCGATGTCCGCGCCGATCTCGACGGGCTCGCCGGGTTCCGCGTCTAGCCAGCGCGCCTGTGCGGCTTCCACCCAAGCGAGAGGGATCAGAGTGTCATCTGCCCCCTCGGGGAAGTTGCCGGCCACGCGCGCCTGATAGGCCACCGAATCCGGGCCCCACTTCACAAACTTGTCATATGCCCACGCTGGAGTAATCAGCTTCGGGTTGGGCAGTAGCCCGGCGATCTTGCCCTCCCAGGTGTTGTCGCGGAAGTCTTCCTCAGTAATGCCGAACGCCGTGAAGTTCGGCGTGTCGAACGCGCTGATGTGTATGGTGTGATAGCCCGGCGCCCTGAACGCCTTATGGAATGTGCCTCCCACTGACGTCGGGTTCCCCAGCAAAAGTAGGCGGGTATGCTCGGACGTGAGCACGCCCTCGATGGCCTCGTGAATATCCTCCGGCACGCCGGCCGCTTCGTCGACGACGACCAGCAGATGTTCCTCGTGGTAGCCCTGGAAGCGGTCAGGATCGTTGGTGCTCAGGCCGGCAGCATACCACTGGTCACGGATTATCTGCAGTTCCGGGCTTGCCGGGAGCAGGTTGCCCCCAAGGGGTCGCCCGGCCCTCCGCGCCCTCGCGTAGCTGGCCCGGACTTCCTTCCATACGAGCTTCTCCACCTGCCTCCAGGTAGGGGCGGTGGACAACACAATGGACGGCGAAAACACGTTGAGGAACCAGAGTATGACTTGCCCTGCCGTAAAGCTCTTTCCTATACCGTGACAGGATCGCACAGCTGTGCGCGGGTTATCGCGCACCGACTCCATAATCTCGATCTGTTTGCTCCAGGGCTTGACGCGCAGGACATGCTCACACCACCAGATCGGATCTCTCTGCGCCTGTCCGAGTAGCAGGCGAGCTTCTTCAGGAGTCGGATTCCGCGTTGGACGTGCCATCGGACTGAGCCACCTTCACCAGGTCAACCCACTGGATGGGTCCGCCATCGGGTCCGGAGAGCTCGTGCTTGGATTTCTCCGCATAGACCCCGGCCATCTCTAGCAAAACCTTGCCGTGCTGGAAGGAACCTCGCGTGGCCTCCTTGACGAAGGCGTTCATCACCTGGCCGAGATGACGCTCTGAGAGCGCGGCAGCCTGGCTCTTGTATGCCTCCCGGAAGTGGGTCTTCTCGAATGCGCGGTAGTATGTCTTCCTGCTGCAATCAATGATGTCGCAGATCTCCGAGATGGACTTGAACCTGTTGCCGGGGTCTAGCAGGGCTTCGATCAGCCGTTTCTCCGTGGCCGTCAATCTTTTCTCTGTAACATTTTGTACCACTGCAGATCACTCCAGAATGTCCATTACCTCCCGCCCCGGACGAGCCCAATCCAGATCGATCCCGAGGACGCTCCGGAAGTCTTTCACGTCATGGTCCACCAGCTTATCCCCGAGCGCTGGGATGTGCATGAGCTCGTGAAGCATGAGGATGGCCATCTGCTTGGCGCTCATGTAGTCCGCGTTCTGGCTGTAGACCACGATGGCGTACCGCGCCGTGATGTAGAACCCGATAGGGTGACCGACAAGCCGATAGGTGCGGGCCAGGGTGTATCCAGGCTTGCTTTCCAGCTCCCGCAGGAACAGGATGTCGTCCACCTCCACATGCGCCACTTCGGGTCGCACAGCGACAATATCCGCGGCGAGCTTCGCGAGTTCCGGGGCATCTTGCCATTCGGCCATCTGCACCACCTCCCTTCGAGTGTTACGGGGCTTGGGCGGGGCGGGAAGGAGGCGACCCGCCCCGGCGGCTCTTGTTACGCCCCGTTGCCGCAAAAGAAAGACGCCCGGATCGCACCGAGCGCCAATCACGATCTTTCTCCGCAGGCGATACTCCGCTCCATCCATAGCATCGCGCGGATGTTGTGCCTCTTGAGTTCCTCCGGTCTCCAGAACAGCCCGTACCGTCCCCTGTCCGCGAACTCCCGATACCGGCCGAGTTGGCGTCCGAACTTCGAGCCCACGAGCCACGTCGTCGAATCAGACGAATAGAGCCCGATATCCTCACGCACAGCCCCCACACCGAATCCATGAAACCGCGTCTTAGGAAAGCGCTGGGTCGCCGAGCGGATCCATCGGCGGCAACCAGCGGCGTTATCAAGCAGCACGGGTACCAGCCCGCCCAGGCCCACGTAGTCATAGCGTCTGCACATATCCGCCAGGACTTTGTCTGGCTCGCCGTAGTGGTAAACCGGCATGGGCCGGAAACCACGCTGTTCCAGCGATGCCTGGTTCGCGCGCGTGGCTTCCGCGTCGCCGACAACATCCAAACTCGCATACGCCACGCATCGCGGCGCACACTCTGCAAGCACTTGCGCATACCACTCGGTAGTCAGCCTGATTCCGCGCGTCATTGCGCTGAATGCGCCGGAATCCAGGAACACGTCCATTCCCAGCTCTACCGCGGTCGAGATGGTTTGCCTGAAGCCGGCCTGAGCCGCACTCACAAGGACGCGCTTGACGCCCTCGTCATGCAGCAATCGGATTTCGTGAGGCCGCGACGCGCCGAAGTACATCAGCATTGGGCACGCTCCCCAAAACAAAAGCGGCCCGCTCCCGCGAGACCGCCTCGATACCAACGTATCATAGATTTCTCGCTACGACTCGTATGATTTTCGTAGTCATAAAATGCCAATTCCTTCGGCGATCTTCCGGACCAAGCGTTTCCGCGTGAGCCGGACCCATCCCTCGCTGCAGTAGAGCGCCGCCGCTATCTCGCAGTTGTTCATGCCGGGGCGCCGGTAGCGCAGCTTGGCGACCTCGCGTTCGTCTCTGGTCAGCCGCTGCATGGCCGTGTCGATCACCGCGGTCTCCTCTCGTAGGGCAGCCAGCCGCGTTCGCTTCTCGATCACCTGCCGGCGTCTCCGCGTGTACTCCTCCAGCAGCGCCGTTACCCGCTCCTCCATGTGTTCCAGCTCGGCGTCGATGCCCGGGTCGCTCCAGCCGCTTGCAGGGGCGAAAGACAGTGCCTGGGTGATGGAGCGTATGGACCGCGCGCCGGCGATGTCCATGGAGATCTGGGCCAGCCTGTCCTCCAGGGCCCCGATCTGCGCCTGCAGTCGCTCTATCCTGTCCTGGGTCGCGTAATACCGCCAGAGCAGGCGTTCGGTGCGTGGGAACCAATCGTGATCGGCCTGCATCATCGTCGACCGCCCCCCTCGCGCTCCCAGCCGCGGCCAGGCCTGGTCTCCATCATGCGTCTGGTGGCCCGATGCCGGTGTAGAAATACTCCCTCCGCCAGGGCCGCCAAGTCCTCCAGCTTGCCACGCTTGCCGCAGGCGCCGCAGAAGTAGGTGCTCTCCGTGGGATCGAGCTCCATGCGCTGCGACTCGTCACACAGAGGGCAGTCGACCAGCACCAGGATGTGCCCCTCGCACTCCAGCGCGCCCAATATGGCCTTGACGTGTTGCATTCCCGATAGTCCCACGGGTTCACCCCCAACAAAGAAGCCGGCAGCCCGGAGGCGTTACCCTCCGAACCGCCGGCATGGCCTCTTTGCCTAGCCGACCTCTCAGCAACTGGCTGCAGCCAGGGCTGGCCTGAGCTTACTCGACAAACTCCACGGCGACTACCGAACTCCCCTCAATGTAGACCGAATGCAATCGGCGTTCGTCGCTGCCGTCAGCCGGCACTCGGACCGCATCTTTCACGAACAGCTCGCGTTCTTGTCCGTCCTGATTCACAGAGACCTTATCCAAATACCCAGAGTATCGCGTACCGTCCTGCATCACTACTTCAACCCACTGGTTGGTGCTGGAGTGTCCGATGATCATGACGTCATTCCACACAGTCGGGCTTGTCCGGTTCTTGACACTGACATATCGCAACATGGCCTGGAATGACTCCGACTTGAGAAGTTTCCCGTATACCAGGCCCTGAGCAACAGCAACGCCGAAGAGCACTATCACCTTCCAGCTGGAGAACGCCGCAAGCCAAGCGCTGGCGTCACTATGAAAACCAGCCTTCAGTATCATGTCGAGAATCGCAACAATCACTGCGCTATGTATTACAGAGATGATCGTCTTGTCGAAGTCGGTTATTTTCGCGCCCGGACACACCATGTCGCGCACAGCATTGGCGATGAACCCAGCACCTATCCACACCAGTAGAAGCTGGACTTCCCCAACAGTGCTGGGCATACGTCACTTGCCCTCCGTCCCTTTCGGCGGTTTCGGATCAGGCCTCGGCCCCCGGGGTGGGGGATTCTGGTGTACACCATTCTTCTGGGGCATAGAAGGCACCGGCGGTCTTGGCGCACTAGGGCGACTCGGCGGTTGCGTGGGTTTGGGTGGCCTAGTATCTCTCATGCTCCGCACCTCCTGATTTCGGTAAAACCCAGCCTGACACAGCAAGGGATTGTGGCAGCGATCATGTGTAGAGATGCAGATCACACTCGGAGCCTAGTCCATCATCCCACCCTCTCTCGCTCATGCTTGTCCACCCAGATTGGCTTTCCGGCCTCCACCTTGACCACAACCTCGCCGTAGCCAATCTCGGCAAGCGCCTTCCGCACCCTCGACACAGCATCCTCAATACTTAACGTTACGGCCTGGGTTTTATCGATCTTTCGTACTGTCCTTTCGTCACCAGCCATTGTTTTCCCTCCAGGCTTTCACATTGTTGGCTCCACATCGTGATATGGCAGGGCCGGAGTCCCAATAGACCCCGGCATGTGCATGGCCTCTCTCCGTGACAATCCAGTGCCGGCCCGATAGTGTATCATGTACTGCTAACGAGTCACTAGCCGCGATACGACTATACTGCCGTGCCACTCATCTGCCGGGATGACCAGCCATAGTCCCTCGTACTTGCCCGCCACGCACTCCCGGTTCTCGAACTCCGGCTTCACCGGCGCCGGGTCATACAACCCGCACACGGGGCAATGATACAGAATCTTCCCACTCGGCGTGGTATGCGGGCTGAGCTCCCACTCGTGCTCGATCCCCACCTTGTCCACCTCCTACGCAGTCTCCCGCGCCTTCAGCGCCTCGCCCAGGCTCACCGCCAGCGGCCGGCTGGCTCCCCACGATCTGGGCTTGGGCGCTTGCTCCCGAACCCACCGATCCCACTCGGCTACCGCCGCTCTGTCCTCGCCGATCGCCATCCGCCACAGCACGGCCCGCAGGATGTGCTCGATGTCCTCCTGCCGCAAGCGGGGCGGGTAGTCGCGGATCTCGACGCGGCGACCGCAGTCACGAATCCTCACCTGCGCCACCTAGCCCACCCCCTGCTGCAACTCCTTGAGCGCCCGCTCTACGTCGTCGATGCTCCGAGCCACTATGTAGGTGCCGCCGTGCTCGGTCCACTCGCGGTCGAACCCCAGCTGGTCTGACGAGAGCCTGCCACGGCTGGTCTTGACCTCGATCATGATGACGCGCCCGCCTTTGATCGCCTGCAGATCCGCCAATCCTTTGTGGGAGCCCAGCGTCTGATGGTGCCGCACGACGTACCAGCCATGCCAGCGGAGCCAGTCGCGGATCGCGGTCTGGATGTCGCTCTCGCGCTCGGGGATTGCCGTCTTGGCCATCAGCGCGCACCTCCTAGCCTGTCCACGAGCAGTTCGGCTTCCTGCTGCTCGCCGGCTCGATGATTCCAAGTATCAGCAGCCTCGTTCTCAGTGCGTGCCCTGGCCCCCGTCGAAGCGCACGCGCCGCAGAGCACCGCGTACCTGTCGCAGCTGGCGTAGTGAGCGACAGCAAGATACGTGGACTCTCCGCAGAACGGACACGGTCTCAGCCTCCCACCGTCAGCCATCTGTCTTCGCCTCCGATCCGCATCGCGCCAGAAGTTCCATCGCCGGGCCCGCCGTGCATCCGCTCCAGAAGCAGCGGTCCGTGCCGCACGCACCTTCATCGCAGCCCCGTTCCAGGCGCAGCTCGGTGCATACCGAGCGGAGCGCCTGGGCGAGTTGCTCGGCGCGCTCTTCGGCTGCGTCGCGCGCCGCCCTCACTGCGTCGAAGTCCTCCAGCAGAGCGTGGAATTCCCTGTCCAGCTCGGCGGACTCCTCGTCATTGGCCTGTTGCTCGCTCACGGCCTGGCAAGCAGGCTTGCCCTTTTCGCGCTCGCCGCCAGCCATTTGGTATGCAGCGGATACCAGATCCCGCGTCAGGCAATTCTCGCAATCATTGGGCGTGCAAGTACCTGCCTCGCGCTTCGTTGAACACGTCAGCTTCAGCTCCTGTGCCAAGGCCACGATCATCTCGCATGCTTCAGTCATCGGCTCCGCACCTCCGCCCTGACTTGGTCTATGTCTACCTCAACCGCCCTGCGGCCGCCGATCGTCTCCCGAACCTCCGTCTCCGGCCCGAACCAGCACTCGCAGCCATACACCACCTTGCCGGAGTCCAGCACGATCTTGGGGTTGTCATGACCCATCTCTCGCACCATGTCGGCCAGCCATCCCGCGGCCTCCGGGCCAGGCACCTCGCGACCTACGTAAACCCCAAAACCGAACAACTGCACCTCATCGGCCGAGGTGGTGTGGATCGCTCCCACGCGCTCACCTATTCTTGACACCGCTGCACCTCCTGGCTCTCGCGGAGGGATGGTCTCGCGCCGCGTTACCGCCACCTCCACCCCTCCTCGCTCTTCACGGGCCGTCCCATTCCGGCAGGTCATCATACTCTGTCTGAGACATTTCGCAGACCGTGATCTTGATCTCGTCGCCGACCTCGTAGTCATCATCCGATGTTTCGTTAAGCATCATTTCTGTTGCCTCGTGCAGGGTTCTGACGTACAACAAACTGGCACCCGAAAACAGTTCTATAGCCCATACCTTCACCAGCTCCACCCCTCCTCGCCTCGCGCTACTGCTTTCCTCAGCGCGGCCAGAGCATCAGCATCGGTAAGGTCACGTACGTAATACTCGCGCCATGACACGCCAGACGGCGTCGCCCGCCGTATCTCTACCGCTGCCACCCAATCGCCTCTGTCGTTAGGATAGATGCTGATGCGCCCTGATATGGCACGCTCTACCACATCCATCCCTCCTCGCCTCGTGCGACCTCGCGCCTGAGTTCTGCCAGCGCTCCTCCCGCAGTCGCGCCGTGGACAATGTAATGCACGAGCTCGCAATTGCCGGCTGCCGACATGCGGCCTATGCCCACCCGAGCCACCCATGCCGTGATCCGCGTCACCTGATCGCCCCGGACCCGCTCCAGGACGATGGCCGTGGGAATCCTCTCAGCAATTGCCGGGGTTGCCTCCGCCTTTGGCTCGGTCATGCTCCTCGACCTCCTGATACACCCTCTGATATCCGAGTTGTTCCAGCTCGTGCGCCTTCTGCTCGGTATCCACCGTGGCCGTGCTGCGCCGGCCATCCTCAAAGCGCTCCAGCCTCACCATCACGCCACGCGCTCCCTCTGCCATCTGTCCTTGCCTTCGCGGCCCCAGTGCCTCTGCGGGCACCTCTGCCAGGCCGGGGTCGGGTTGAGACTGGACACCGGGCTCCTCAGCTCCCAAGGCTCGGCCTGGCGGGGCCGGGTCGGGGGACGATACCGAGGGCGGAGCAGATCCCGAATCCAACCGCCGTACCAACTCCACAAGCTAGATAACCAATCACGCCACGATCCCACGCGTCCGAACCCCCTTTCGCCCGACCGGCCAGTAGAGCTGCCTCCCGTTCCAGGCCGCGACGGCCTCCTCGATGCTGCAGTGCCATTCCGTGCGCCATCCGCATCGCTTACAGACCGCCCCATACTCCTCCCGGTCCTGTCGATACAGCTCCCGGCTCTCGATCCGGGGCAACCGACCGCACCGTTCGCAGGTATCCAGGGCGTCGAGCACCGTCACCTTGTTCCTCGGCGCCAGCTCCCTCCATGGGCACCGCCACATGCCCATCTGGATCTCCGCGGCCTCCGGCACCTGCGAGGCGATAGGGTGTCCGCACTGGCCATCCACGGCCCATGCGCAGCCCGGGCAGTTCGATACAGGGCCGCGGTTAAGCATGGTACTAGCTATCCACAGGATGATCAGCATCCAGATCACGGCTTATCCACCTCCTCAGAACATCCTCATTTGCCTTGCTACCTGGTGCACGACCTCGATCTGGTCGCGCCATGGATGAGCGAATATCTGTCCATCCTCGACGAACACCTCGTTGATGTAACAGAGGTCTCCGCGCTGGTCTCGGTATTCGATGGTCCAGCCCGGCGCCAACGGCCGCAGCATCCAGCCTTGATCGCCCCGAAAGGGTGTAATCGTCTCGACGCGGCCTACGGTGTCGTAGCTTGTGCGTATCGTGCATCCCTCGATATCCAGTTCCGGCGGTCGAAGCGCGCAGCCAGTCATTTGTCCGCCTCCCTGCTCGTATGCCACGTGCATTTGAGCTCTCCCGTCTCTATCGCCTCTCGCTGGCGTGGCGTCAGGCGCTTGTAGAGCTCGTGCCGGCACTCCGGCGTGGCCCAGGGATGACGCTGCTGGTAGTAACCGCAGCCCTCGCACTGCAGGTCGGTCATGGGGTCGCGACCTCCTCCCAGCCCCGGGCCTGGGCGTATCGCCGCAGGTCGGCGACGGCCTCGTCACGGGTATCACGCAGCGGCAGGTACTTGGTTACGTAACGTGGGCAACTGCCACTCACCGTAATCCACGCGGTCATCCAGACCGTTCCGCTGCTGATGCCACAGGTGACGGCGTATACGCGCCCGCGTTTGGGGTCCCGCCAAGCCGGATAGTCGCATGGGGCGAGGGCTGGCTCCTGCTGTCGGGTATCGAAAGGACAATTGGGCTGCGCAGGTTTCCGGGGGTGTCTGCAACCCAACACGCCGTATCGAGTCTTGAGCCACTCGCACCCCTTGCACTGCTTGTAGTCCAGCTCGGTCAGTGCTTGTCTACCTCCTCCGGGCCGTCGCATCCGCTCGTACTCCTCGCGAGTGCATATGCGATAGCCTGCTGCCCGTTGCAGCGCCTCCGCGGCCCGCGGGTCATAAGTTCGGGCGGCTCTCGTCTCTCCAGCCAGGTAGATAGGCTCTCTAGTCACTGCCTGACACCTCTCTCATCGGCCTGCTTGGGCAGCTTGGCGTAGATCAGGCGCTGGTCGGGATACACCACCACATCCAGGCACGCGGGCAACTCCACGCCCGCGGCGATCAGCTTCCGGGCGAATTGTCTGCTCACGACGACGCTCCGCCCAGGCATGCGAGTCCGAAGCATACTGGCTCTCGGCACGTCCAGGGGCACGCACTGGATGGCCGCCGCGCCGGGGGCCACTCCGAGCAACACGCGACCATGCCCGCGTTCATCTCGGGGTGTGTCGCCAAGCTGGTAAATCACGCCCTGCGGGATGGTGATGCGTCCCTGCTTATTGACCCGTATTGTCTTCGCCGTCTCCGACCGTGGACATCGAATGCCCTGTCCGAACCACTCGAATCCGCTCAGGTCGATGCTCTCTATGACAGGCCCGCACTCCTCCGGAGCCTCCGCGCGCAGGCCGACGAGGCCGCTGTACACGTCAGAGGCTCGTCCTACCGTGCGCGCCGGCTCTGCTGATCGTCGCGTCATGCCGTAAGCCCCCTCTGCTGCTTGATTACCGTCATGTAGCTGGGCAATCGCCCCCGGATCGCAGCCTCCCGTCTCGGCCACCAGTCGGGTTCTGCAGGATCGGGCGGCTTCGTCTCCTGCAATACCTGCCTCACGATCTTGGTGGGGCGGTTGATCTGATGCGCAATCCGCGCCGGACTGAACCCGCGCCGAGCGAACCAGTGGATGATCTCGACGCTATCCTCGGTAAGCGGCCTCCTTGGGCTGAGGTCCGTCATGCCGATCTCCTCCTCTGTTTGCTGATGATTCCGCCAAGCAGGCTCGGCTGGTACTGGCAAAGCGTCAGACCCGTGTCAACAAGATCACGCAGGCTCACGTCCAAGCCCTGCCGCTCGGCCAAGCGCCACGCTGACATGATCAACAACTCTAGGGCGTCGAATTTCTCCTGCATCTCCGGCGTACAGGGCGTCGCATTGCATGCTCTTAACTCCGGCAGACGACGAGGTTTGCGTCTGTACATATGCCTAGATATCGGCTGTTCGCTTTTCGGGCGCATGCGGGATACTTGAGCCGAGCAGGCATGCAGACTGCGCATATATCCATGCGCTGCCAGTATCGCCGATGTGCGCTGCGCGCCGACTTTGGGGTACCACTCGGCAAGAAGCGCTAGTTCGTCGGGCGACCAGGGGGCCCATTTGCCCGTTGGCTCGGCATGGACTACCGCCTCGTCGAGCATGCGATCAGTGAGTCTACTCTCGTCCATCGAAACTCAGCCCTCCCTGGATCACTCCGAACTTGCCCGACCACCTCTTGATGGCCTCCTGCACAGACCCAGCCGGCGGCGGATCGTCGGCCCTCGCCGGAGGCGCCATGCTCTCAGGCATCCAGCCAGGGCCCGTCTGCATGCGTTGCGCTTGCCGAGCCAGCCACTCGTTAGGGCCCCCGCATTCGATGGCGCCGAAGGCCGGGACGCCGTAGGCGAAACACGCCGCACGACAGAGCCCGATGTATCGGCCCTGCCCAAGACTGCTTCGGCAGTCCCGAACGGCGACACCACCCCTGCGGCCTTCCTCGATGCGAGTTGCGTGACAAGTGGCACAAGTCTGATAATCGGCCAGCGCCATATCGAAGTCGTTGAGGTGTGCGAAGAGTGTCGCGTCGCTCCACCCCATGCGCTCGTATCCTGTAAGCAACGGACGAATGGCGTCACGCACCATCGACCGCGGCAGTTGGTGTAGAGTCTTGCGCTGCTGCGGCTGCACGTTCCATCGCCTCCTGTTCTGCCTGCTTGAACTTGGCCCGGGCTGCCTCCAGCTCGGCGGGGTCGATCTCGATGAGTCTGGGCGGGAGCTTGTCCGGTTGCACGACAGAGGGATCGGCCCGAGCCCCCGCGCCCCGCCGCGATGATCTGAAGGCTTCATCGGCTGCGGCAACGTCGCTCATGGTCTGCACGTTGGCCTGATCCCAGTTGCGGAGCACAGTCTGCGCGTACGCCCAGGTCTTCGTGTTGGCCATGGCGGCTCGACGCATAGCCTCAATGACGATGTCGGCCGAGAACCGACCTAGCCAATCGATCAGCTGGTCGCGAATGCTCGGAGTAGGCCATCGTACAAAAGTGCGGTTATACTCGGTAGCCACCCGGCTCACGTCGCTCTCGGAAATGCTCCGCGCCTCGTGGTCCCCGGAGCTCGCGCGCGCGCGCGTATTATCAACATCATCAGTACCCGAAGGAGAAGGTGAAGGAGAAGGTGTATTTTGTGCTAGTTCCTGCGAGACAGTGCCACTCTGCGCTATGGAATAGCATTCAGTGCTACTCTGCGTTGCTGTTCCGCGTTCTCTGTCAGTCGGTGGTGGAAATGCCGACTTGTCCTGTTCCCGCTTCTCTCTCGGGATATAGGTCTGCAGCTCATAGAATGTGTCAAGGTTGAGTTGGATGTAGCGGTTGCCGTCCACCTCATACCACTGCAGTAGCTCGATCTCGTCCATAACTTCCAGCGCCTGCGCCGCGTCGTTGGGCGTCCGACCCAAGAAGGAAAACCGCGGGGTTACCGTGAAGAACACCTTGTCGGCATCGCCCTCCATGCGCCCCCAATCGTCCGCATGCGGCACGAGCCAGGTGAACAGGAGCACCGCGTATTCGCCGCAGCGCCGGGCCAGTTCTTCAACCTTGCCGCTCAGGCTAATATCAGTTGTTATGTATCGCTTGCGTGCCATTTGCGGGCCCCCTCACGCGCTCTCTCCGCCGAACAAATCCAACACCATCTGCCTGCTCGGCAGATGCGCTCCGAACGCCCGGTCCAAGGCTCTGGCGGTGATGCCGAGCTCCCTGATCCGTGAGTAAAGCTGCGCCTGGCACTCCTGAGCCTCCTCCGGCGTGGCCGGCACATAGAACCCGTAGGGTCGGTGCACGGCGCTGGCTATTGGGTAGCCCTGGCGGCGAAGATCGGCCACCACAGCGCGCACCGTGCGCGAACTCAGCCTGGTTACCGCCGCCAGATAGCTGGCCGTAACAGCGCGGTTCCTCCCGGTGGCCCGCTCGATGACTGTGAGCACCTGCCTGTGTCGCTCGTCCATCACGCCACGCCTCCCTGCAGGCTCTCCCGTATCCTCTGCGCCTCGGCCGGGTTCGCCGCCTCGATCTTCGCCGCCAGCGCCAGCCGGGCCCTGTGTATCTCCGCCCGAAGCGCCATCTGCGCGGCCAGCACGTCCATGTAGGCCGCGTCCTGAGTCGCTGCATCCTCGGTCTCATTGAACACCGCCCGCCGCGCGTCCAAATACTCCACGCACCGGCGCAGGGGCGGGTTGATTATCGTATTGGCTAGGGCAATGGCTCGATTCCGCATCGCACTCACCTCTCGTCTGTAGATGGCCCGCCGGCGCGCGGGCCGTGAAGTACTGCCCTTGGCGGAGCAGTTTTCGCTCGAGGTTGGTATTCTCGCCGTGCGCCGCCAGCGGAGAGTGATCTCGCTGGTGTTTATCCACGCCATGTATCGTTATTCATCGGCGCGGGCCCGGCGCGGCCCGCCTGGATCTCATGTGTGCACCACGTTCTCACCCCGCGCCGAGGGTGGAGATTGAAAGGGCGGCCAGGATTCGAACCTGGTCGGATGCCTTGCCACTGATGCTATCGGGGGCGAACCCACGGAGGGTGGCCTCTCGCTCTTTAGCCGTCCCGCCCACCTGTTGCTGCTGTCCCCGGCCGTCGCCGCAGACAGCCCGATTGATGGTTCGGTGCCTAGCGCCTGCATCACGTCTGAGCAGGCCGTGCGGACTTCGAGTAGCATCCTTTCGGGTTATGTCAGCCCGTCCCCACCGGGCCGCCGCCCCAAGACTAGAAGCCATCTTGTCTGTCTCCGATCAGCCGATCTATGAGTTGCGATGCTTGCGACGCCGTCAGCTCCTCAGGTCTCGCGCATCGACCACCACTGACATCGCTCACGTACTCCGCCATCCAATCAGGGTCCAGGTCTAGCTCGTCGCTGAGTTGCACGATCAGGTCCAGCTGTTTTTGAGTTGCTCTCGACATGATCGGTCACCCCTACGCCACCAGCCTAGTCGGGGTAGCTGGGGCCAGGCCCGGCAGCCCGGCCCGGTATCCGCAAGGACTACTCCAGCCGGGCCGACGTCTGGAGTGATCGCCCCGTGCCGGCGGGGTGAAAGCCGCTACACCAATCTGCCGTCCGGGGGCGGGGCCTGTTCGGGAGCTTGCTGCTCCCCTGTCTCGACCTCGGTAGCCGTCACGTCGATGGTATCCTCATCATCCTCAGCCACAGGCATCGACACGTCCTCGATGGATGCTCTGATAGTCTCATCGCGCGCCAGATCGCGCTGGGCCTCGACGCTCAGTGGCAGGTACTTGGCCAACTGCCGGATGACGGTCTTGCGGGCCATGGCTGCGTAGTCGGTCACCCACGGGCCCTTGTCCGCCGCTTTGGAGCGCTTGCGTATCGCCTCGACCTGTGACCGAGTCATCACGAACATCGCGTGGCCTCCGCCCTTCATGTGAGCGACCGCGTAGACGTGCGTGATGGCCTTAGGATCCGGATCAACGTCGAGGGCCGGCTTGTGCACCAGCTTCTCTTCAAGCCCGTACTCGAGCTCCAAGTAGTCGCCCTGATATATCTCGCGCGCCATGATGCTGGCCACCTGCCCAGTCCTGCGGATCAGCTCGAGGTATCCGCGGTAACCGATGATGAACTGGGCCTCCTCGCAACCCGTTTTCGAGTTGTAGAACGGAACCAAATAGGCTTGTCCCAGGGGAATGTCGGGCGCCAGGCCGAGCTGAGCCATCTGCATCAGGCCGCCAATTATGGAGATCGGGGTGCACTTCTGCAGGCCTTGACTCAGGCGTATCGTAGTGATGCAGGCTCGTACGAACTGCTCAGGATCCACCATACTCGGCAGGGCCCTCTTGATTGCGCCCTCGCTGCGCTTAAGCATGTCGAAGACTGTCTCGCCGGCCACCACGGGCTTGTTGCCAGCCGAACGACCGCCCCGGGTTCGTTGGGCCAAGGCGTTCTTGACGTCGTCAGTAGGAATGCTCATTATCGCCACTCCTTCGCGCCGGAGATGCTGAACCGACGGTAAGATGAGAGTCTTGTGAACTGTGCGTGAAGATCAGGATGTGCGGCCTGGAAGGCCTTGCTGTCAAACCGGCTGGACGCGACCGACTTCCAGGAGACGACCCTATCGTCGATGTGACCAAGGGACGCCTCTCCCATGAGCGCCTTGATGCGGTTAGCCGCGGCTTCGGCACGCTCGCCGGCCGCTTTCTCCTCGGCCTTGGCGACCTCATACTCAGTTAGGAGCAGTGACGCCTCTGCCGGCAGGTCGACAGTAAGCTCGGGGTCGGCCTCGGGATACATGCGCTTCAGCAACTCGCTGGAGGCTTCCGAGCCGTCGAACGGCGGAGGGTTGCGGCTCTCCACCCGCTGCCAGAACCCCTCCTCGATCTCGATCAGATGGGAGATGAGTTCCTCGTCGCGGTCGATCCGGGCATACCTGAACTCGCGTCCGCCAAGCAGCACTGCAGTATAGCCGTAGGAGTAGCCGGTAACCGCCAGGTAGTGTTGCACCTGGATTAGGTAGCAGGGTGGGACCCTGTCATCTGCCCAGTCGTCGCGGGCGTATGCGCTCGCCGTCTTGCACTCCAGGATTCCGGGGCCTTCATCTGAGCCCACGATGCGGCGGTCGATGTTAGCTATCATGAACGGATGATCCGGGTGCTGCAGGATCGCATTGCAGCGGTGCGCCCGAATGCCGGTCCGCCGCGTGAATTCGCGAGCTACGAGATCTTCCAGCCGCGTGCCCCAGTAGGCAGCCTCAGAGGCCAATTCCTCGGCTGGGATCTCTCCCGCCTTCTCCATGTAGACCTGGATGGGAGAACGCCACGGGTTGAGCCCTGCGATCGCGGCTGCGTCTGATCCGCCGATGCCTAGCCGCCTGTGAACCAACCACTCGTCCCGCCCCATCTCGCGTGTATCAACGAGCCTGATCGCGCTCACTCGTCCTCGCCCTCCTCGTCGCCGTCGTTATCCGTGTCGCGCCCGTCCAGAGTCAGCCTGTCGTATCCACGGTAACTGGCGTATACCTCCCGAAACTTGTCCACGCAAATGTCGCAGTAGCCGTTATGCCTATCCGTCGGAAGTCCGCAATACTTGCAGGTTGTCATGTAGATCCTCCTTGCCAGAGGGCGCCTCCACCGTTGACGCGCAGCGTGACTGTGGTAAGATGGAGGTGGAAGCGCCTTTTCTAGTCCGCTTCACCGAACCGGCTGCTGCTGTCCAGGCTCGTCAGCCGGTTTTCTCGTTGGCCCGGGGTAGAACTCCCTATGCCACGCCTTCGCGTCCCTGATCATCGCCGGGATCATCCACGTCACGAGCGCCCCGAGGGCAAACGCCAGGATCGCCGCTAGGCCGGCATGCGCTCTGCTGATCGTCTCCACTCCATCCCCGCCTCCTGTCTCGCCTTTGCCTTCCGCGCCCGCCATTCGGCGACTGCGGCCTCGACCTTGCGCGCGCTCGCCCTGCATGCCCGCCGATGCTCGCACCTCTCACCCGCCAGACACTCCCTCCTACACACGTGATCACTCCCCCATCGCCTGCTGATCTTGCAGAGTCACTGCAAACTCGCCCTGCTCCAAAAGCCGCTCCAGAACCCTCCTGCTCACCAGCCACAGCCGCGGAGTCCTCATCGCCGGTATGTATCCCTGCGCCACCAGGCGCTGCGTCGTCCGCTCGGTGAGCCGTAGGATGGCGGCCACTTCCCGCACGGTCAATGTCTCACGCAGTTGCCAATTTTCCGGCACTGCCAGTGGTCTGCCGCGTCTGCGTGCCACGCCTATCCCTCCTACGCCGCGTCGAGCGGCTGACTGGTCCGCGCCAGGATCCCTTTGCGCATGAGCTTGGTCGCGTGGTTGATGGCCGCCTCCGGGCCGATGGTCGGGTCGATGCGGTCGATGGCCTCCGCGACTAGCTCCGCGGCATGCCTGGGGTCACACACGATCTGCTCATAGAGCGCCACCAGCGCCCGGCGGTCTCGCAGAGTCACGGCAGCCTGCAGGCTCTCCAGCGAGTCGATGGCCTCACGGTTCTCGGTGAGCGCGACCCAGGCGGCCTCGCCGGGCCTGAGCGGCTCTCGGCGGACCGGGCGCGCCTGCGCGTCGGCCTCGCGGATCGGGATCACCACTGCCCGGCCGAGACCTGGAAGCTCGACTGTGACAGCCCCAAGGACGTAGGCCGATCTGACCGCCTTCTCCATGGTGATGCCGCACCGCCCAATCTCGATGGCGGAAACGTGCTTGCAGTCGGCCACCTCCAGGTAGTCCGCCATGCGGTCACTGGACAGGCCCAGGCGCTGCCGGCGGTCGCGAAGATCAACCGCGCGAACAATCGAGGAGCGTCGATACTGATTTCTCAATTCGTTCACCCCCTTTCGGATTGTGGTGAGTGGTCTTTCAGGGCCGCAATGATACGATTAGGCGGATCGGTCAGCTCGTGCCGAGGCTTCACGCTCCCTGACAATCTGCAGGCTCGAACTCCTCGCCGATGCCCGCGAGAAGCTCCGCAGCCGATACGCCCAGGGCACCGGCGATCTTGCCCAGAGTCCTAATCGAGGGACTGTTCACACCGGTTTCGATATAGTGAAGCGAAGACTGAGACACGCTTGCCCTAGCTGCTAGTTGCTCTTGTGTAAGGCCGCTCTGAACCCTCACGCGCTTGATGGCCTTGCCTACATCCATTCGAATCACCTACCACGTTGTCAGTGCCACCGGGGCTACTGTCTATCAGTATAATCATAGCTCGTTCTGTTGTCAACAGTATTCTGGTAGGATTTCGCCCGTCCGTCCATGGTAGAATCAGAATAGTGATAGGGGGTGCGCAGGCTGTGGATACTCGCGAGATAGGCGCCAAGCTGAGGATACTGCGCAAGGCGGCCGGGTTATCTACCACGAAGCTCGCCGAGCGGGCGGGAATGTCTCAATCAAGCGTCAGTTACATTGAGCGCGGGGAGAACAACCCGACGACAGAGACCCTGCAGCGCCTGCTCAGTGCCCTTGGCGTAACATGGTCTGAATTCTTCGCCGAAGACCCAGATCAGAACCTAGCATTGGACGATCACCCTATCCTCGAATCAGACCTGGACGCCTATCTGCGCCAGCACGACCTATGGTTCAAGGGCCAGCCACTAACATACGCCGAAAAACTTGCAGCTCGTCAGGCCATTGAGTTGTTACGCAAGGCGATGGAGGCGAGCAAAGGCGAGACAAGAG
>Ga0255347_1000889_pt1 | contig 52054 bp, 53 predicted proteins | sample wastewater_treat_2_FD_192479 | JGI IMG/M metagenome (GOLD analysis project Ga0255347, IMG submission 192479) | Wastewater microbial communities from Lulu Island WWTP, Vancouver, Canada - plant24 | ecosystem: Engineered > WWTP > Wastewater > Unclassified | place: Canada: Vancouver, British...
CGCGCAATCGCTCTGACCCCCTTGCCATAAACACGATGCCCTATCCGAATGTACTCATACTGGTCCATGTTGATCATCCCTCCTGTCCTCCGGTAACTCTGGTTGACTGTTCCGTCACCAGTTCCTGCTACCAGATGACTGTCTACGGTGGGGGATTTTTGGACCGTCACTTGCCCCTTAGCTGGGGGAATTTTAGGCTATCAAAATCAGAAGGTGATCAGCTTTGGGAAAGGTAGCTTACGCTTGCGGCTAAAATCCCTGGCGGATTGTCTTGATGCAGGACCAATGTTTTTGGGGTAAGATTGAGAAAAGATGCAATGGTTTTGACAAGTTGGCATGAATTTTCAAAGCAGGATCTGTGCCATGGTGGTCAACTCCTCAGTAGATTTTCATTGAAAGCCAATCCCGTTCTCCCTTGTTTTGCGAGAGGTAGTATCTCGCAAAGTGCGGCCAGGTGCAATATAAATATCGTTTCGTATCAGTATGTTATCGCCTTTGGCAAGGTGCTGTTCTCCTTAATTCAACAGCATTGGCGACGGCCCTGGGGCACCGCCACGATCTCTGATGCCAAAAGGCGTTGAGCACATGGTGCGGTAACTCATCCTATTCGTACTATCCCATTGATATCCAGATTGATTAATATTATACTTCGCCAAGCGACGAAATGGGAGATTGTATGGAATCGTTTTTGGCAATCACGCAGGCACTTTCGGATGAAAATCGAGTTCGAGCCTTGCTGGCGCTCGGCGATGAAGAGGTGTGCGCCTGTCAGCTCATCGAGCTTCTCGAACTTGCTCCATCTACGGTCTCAGCGCACATGTCCATCCTCAAACGAGCCGGGCTGGTGATCGGCAAGAAGAGGGGGCGCTGGATGTATTACCGGATTCCGGGGAAGGAGGCTTCGCCTGTTGTACGCCAGGCGCTTGCCTGGGTTCGACAGGCCGGGACCGATGACGAGCGCATTCAGAGAGATGCCGCGCGGATGAAGGAGATCCTCGGAACGGACCGGGACCTGATCTGCGCCCGTCAATCCGGGCGCCGCAAAGAGGTGGCTGCCGGCAGGGAAACCACGGCAGTCGTGAACTGAGCGGGAGTGATGCTATGGGCAATGCTGGAGTCAAGCGACTTGCGTTCCTGGATCGTTTCCTGACACTGTGGATCTTCCTTGCGATGTTCCTCGGTGTGATGTGGGGCTATCTGTTTCCCGGTGTCCGCGAGGTCATCAACTATTTCCAGGTCGGCACGACCAACATCCCGATCGCCATCGGACTGATCCTGATGATGTACCCGCCGCTTGCGAAGGTGCGCTACGAGCAACTGCCGCAGGTCTTTCGGAACGTGAAGGTCCTGCTCCTCTCCCTGGTTCAAAACTGGGTCATCGGCCCAGTTCTGATGTTCGCTCTTGCAATCAGCTTCCTCTCGGGTCACCACGAATACATGGTGGGACTGATTCTGATTGGCCTTGCCCGTTGCATTGCCATGGTGATCGTCTGGAACGATCTTGCTTCCGGTGATCGGGAATATTGTGCGGGGTTAGTCGCCTTCAACAGCATCTTCCAGGTGCTCTTCTTTTCGGTCTACGCTTACCTCTTCATCACGGTCCTGCCGCAGTGGCTCGGACTTGAGGGAATGGTGGTCGACATTTCCGTCCGGCAAATCGCCGAGAGCGTCTTTATCTACCTCGGCGTTCCCTTCCTTGCCGGGATGTGGTCACGGTTCATCGGTCTGAAGACCCGAGGCAAAGATTGGTACGAACAGAAGTTCATACCGATGATCAGCCCTATGACCTTGATCGCGCTGCTTTTCACGATCCTGGTCATGTTCTCGCTCAAGGGCGAGCACATCGTTCAGCTCCCGGCCGATGTCATTCGCATCGCAATCCCGCTTTGCATCTACTTCGTCGCGATGTTTTTCATCTCGTATTTTTTGTCCATGAAGGTCGGGGCAACCTATGAGCAGGCTACTACCCTGAGCTTCACTGCCGCTTCGAACAACTTCGAACTGGCTATCGCAGTCGCAGTGGCAGTGTTCGGAATCAATTCCGGCGAGGCCTTTGCAGCCGTCATCGGGCCTCTGGTGGAGGTGCCCGTGCTGATCACCCTGGTGAACGTCGCCTTCTGGTTCAAGCGTCGGTTCTTCCCTTACGCCATCAGCGGACCCGCCGGCGTGTGCCATGTTACCTGCAAACCCTAGAAGAACAAACCTCATTCGCCGGTTGAAACCGGGGGAGCACGCAATGGAAAAGTTCGAGCTCCGGGAGACCGTTCGTAAGAAGTACGCCAACGTGGCCATTGGAGCCAACAAATGCTGCTGCGGAGAACCTTCTTCCTGTGCCGCCTATGTCTGCTGCCTGGCGGGAGCGAGCTTGAAGGAAGATTATCTGGCGATGCTGTGTCAGGCCGGGTTTACACAGGTCGAGGTTGTCGGCGAAAGCTCTTTCAACATCGGCGAAATGGCGAACGACCCAATGGTTGCGGCCATCCTGGAAGAAGCCAGGCTCGGCGTCGACGAAGCGCGAGAGGCAGGACGCTCGGTGGTGAGTTTGAAGGTTATAGCCCGCAAGGCGGCGTGATGTGTATCATGGAACGGAAAGCCAGGCCGGCGTTCAAGGCCTGCTGCTGTAGCCCCGTCGCCAGGCTGGCTGAACCGAAGCTGACTCGCTGCTGCGCTGGCTCCCAGGTTACGGCTGGGTTTCTGGGCCGGAATCCAGGCTTTGAGATTCCCGGACCCCGGCTGGAAGCATGCCGGGGTGACGGAATTTGAGCCTTTTGCAGGAGGAATTCATGTCCTTGTGGGACACCCTGAGACCATGAAAAGGACGGAGCCTGACGGACACCCTGCAACCCGCACCCGCTATCCGCAACTTTTCGAGAGAGTCTGACAGGTGGTCGATTTCCGGTTGTCGCTACGGCTTGTGCTCCTGCCCGCAACCTGCCCGCTGCTCCCGGCCGTTACCGGGCCAGGTGCGCGGCCAGTTGGCCGAGAGTTTCGATCCCCTTTTCGGTTTCCTTGTTCCAGACCCCGCTGCAGGAAAGGCGAATGAAATTGCGAAACCGGTCGGAGGTCGAGCAGATGAGCCCCGGCACCACCCCGATGCCCTGGGCGTAGGCCTGGAAGAAGAAGTCCCTGGAATCCACGCCTTTCGGCAGTTCAAGCCACAGGAGGCCGCCGCCGGTGGGGCGGGTGATCCTGGTTTCCGGCGGGAAATAGCGAACCACGGCCAGTTGCAGGGTTTGCATATGCCGGGCGATGGCGTTGCGCAACCGCTTCAGGTGCCGTTCGTGGCGGCCGGCGCGGAGGAATTCGGCGATGACCACCTGTGAAGGGCTGGCGGTGCACACACTGGTATCGCCCTTGAGGATCTTGGCTTTTTCATAGAACTTTCCCGGGATGAGCCAGCCGACCCGATAGCCGGGAGCGATGGTCTTGGAAAAGGATGAGCACAGCATCACCATGCCGTTCCGATCATATTTCTTGCACACCTGGGGCCGGTTGGGGCCGAAGTGCAGATCGCCGCAGATATCGTCCTCGATGAGCGGGATTGCCTTCCGCGCCAGGAGCCTCACGATCTCCTCCTTGGCCGCGTCCGGAATGACGCTCCCATCAGGGTTGTTGAAATTGGAATTGAGCACGCACGCCTTGGCTTCATACTGATTGATCGCCTCGGCCAGATCTCGCGGCGAGATTCCTGTGACCGGGTCCGACGGCAGCTCGATCACCCGCAGGCCGAGCGTGTCGATCAGCTGCAGGAAGCAGTAATAGGCGGGAGACTGAATCAGGACCACATCGCCCGGCCGGGTGAGGCAGCGCACGGCAATGGAAATGGCTTCCATGGCCCCGGCGGTGACGATGATTTCATCCGGCAGGACCGTCACGCCAGCGTCAATGCACCGGAAAGCGATCTGCCTTCTGAGCTCGGGATTGCCGCTGATCGGCTCATAGCCGATGAGCCGGGCGGGATTCTCGCGGACGACGGCAGCCATGATCCGCGCCAGTTCCTTGGCGGGCAGCAGCGAGACATCGGGGCTGGCCACCGTGAAGGGCAGGAAATCATGGCGGCCGATCAAATCCTTAACCGTGCTGATGAGCTCGCCGCGGTTCACGTCACAAGGTTCCGTGACGGAGCGCCCCTCGCAGGCCGGGAGCGGCGGCAGGCGGCGAAACTGGGATCGCACAAAAAACCCGGACTTGGGTCGGGCCTCCACCACTCCCTGGCTTTCCAGTTCCACATAGGCCTGAGAAACCGTGGAGATGCTGACGCGCATCTTGGTGCTCATGGAGCGCAGCGACGGGATGCGGTCGCCCGGCTTCAAAGCCCCCGCTTCGATGAGCTCCAACACGTGCTTGCCAACCCGCGTATAGCGATAGGGCATCAGCTCTGCCGTACCATCAGCCATCAAGCCCTCCCCCGGGACAGTCCGTCCCCGACTTCCAACCCCACGAACCGAAACAGTCCATCATCTCTCCCACATTGCCCGGCCACTGCTTCAATAAACTGTTATGGTTGCTTTTTATCACAACTGTGGCTGTACTGATAACAGATAATCTGGTTCACTGGCGTTAAATCTGAAGCGAGTCACATGCGGACCACCAGACTGGGGGAGGGAGTGGCAATGGTGACAGGTATCGAGAATGAGGGATGGCAGGCGGGGCTTCGGCGGGGCGGCTTCCTGGGAAAGCTGGCCCAGAGGTGGTTTCCGGGCAACGGGTGGGACGCATTACGAGGCAAGCGGGTGACAACCGGCCAGGAGGCACCCGCTGAGATCGTGTCACTTTCCGGGAAGGAACTGCAGGTGCTCGATATTTCCGAATACGGCACCATATCCTGTCTGGAAGGGGTGGTGTGGATCACCTTCCCGCGCCGATTCTGCGATTACGTCCTGAAAGAAGGCGAAAGCCTCTCCCTGCGCGGGGAAGGCCGACTTGTCATCTCGGGCGGCTGCCGCAGGTGCACCGTTGCCCTTGCCGTGAACTGACGCGGTCTGCTTTTGCTTGAATAGCAGCAATAATCTTTTACCGGCTGAAAATGCTTCTGCTGCGCTCCTCAGCCCATCCTCATTCATCGGGCAATGGCGGTCATTGCCGTGATTGCGGCATCGATGTCAGGCTCGCTGGTGAAAGGTCCCAAACTGAAACGTACGGCTCCCTTATCGATTGTCCCCAAATCGTGGTGGACAAACGGCGCGCACTGAAGGCCGGCCCGGACGGCGATCCCGAAATCACCATCCAGGATGGCACCTACATCCTCCGACCTGATCCCGTCCACAGTGCAGGTCAACAGCGGCAGATGGTTGTCCAGATCCTGTACGGCATACATGCGGATGCGAGGCAAGCTCCCGAGCCCGTCTCGCAGCTTCTTCAGAAGCAGCATCTCCCGCGCATAGGATTCGGTGTGAGTCTGCTCGAGCAGATCAAGGGTTGCGTCCAGCGCCAGAATGCCGAACAGATTGATGGTGCCCGCCTCGAGCCGGTTCGGATATTCGCTGGTGTGGTAAGGGCTCCTGGAATCCACACCGGTTCCGCCGAACCTCGTGGGTTTGGGGTTGAGGTCGGGACTGAGCAAAAGGCCGCCGATTCCGGTCGGACCGAGCAATGACTTGTGGCCGGTGAAAGCGAGCCCCTGTACTCCCCAATTCTTGATGTCAATGGAGACCGCGCCGGCGCTCTGGGAGGCATCGACCACCAGGGGGACCCCGCGGCTCCGGCAGACTGCTGCGAGCTCTTCCACCGGCTGGATCGTGCCGAGCACGTTGGATGCGTGGGTCAGGACAACCAGTTTGGTGTCCGGTCTGATCGCTTTGGCGACCTCCCCCGGTTCGATAAAACCCCTCTCGGTGAAGGGCACCAGGTCAAAGAAGATCAGTCCCTGTTGTTGAAGGTGGTGGAGGGGGCGCAAGACCGAGTTGTGTTCCAGGCGGGAACTCACGACATGACTGCCGGCCTCGACCAGGCCCAGGATAAGGGTGTTGAGGGCGTCAGTGGCATTGTTGGCAAAGCAGAGATGATAACGGTCATCTCCACCGAAGAACCGGCACAGTCGCCTGCGGATGCCGTTGACGCGTTCATGCGCTGCCACTGCCAGGTCATAGCTGCCGCGTCCGGGAGAGCCGCCCATTTTCAGGTACAGCTCGAGGGCTCGGCGAAGGCACTCGGCAGGCTTGGGATAAGAGGTGGCGGCATTATCGAGATAGATCATGATCGTCCTCCTTCCCGATGGCCAACACTCCCCACCTGCACCCCCGGACAGTGGGAGATGCTGCGGTCGACGGTTGGTCGCTTGGATTCACATGCATCCGCGGGGGTTTGGCAGTCCGGCCAGGCGCCGGGCGCCTTCTTTCAGACCGCCCGGAAACAGCCGCTCGATTTCGAGCAGTGAAAAGCCGGTGCCGTTCTTGAGGTCGCGGCTCAGGGGGGCTTTCCCATGGGCGAAATAGTAGTCGCGCAGAAATCGGATGATTACCCAGTGAGCTTCGTCGAGCCCTTCGAGCCCCTGTTCCCGAGCCATTTCAACCGCCACCCCCTCACTCCAGGCCGAGGGGTCAACCAGAAAACCCTCCTGATCGAGCAGGATCTTCCGGCCATCATATCGACAAACCTTATGGCCGGAAGCCGTGGCGGCGGATTCAGAGAGTTGGTTCATGCTTTGCCTGGAGCGCCGGCCAGGGCGGCGAGGACCTTGTTCGGAGTCGCCGGCAGGTGGTACACCCGCGTCCCGGTGGCGTTTTCCAGGGCGTTCATGATGGCTGCGGCGGTCGGCAGCAGGACGAACTCGCCGACGCCCACCGCGCCCACGGGCCCCTTCCGGCGGGGGGTCTGAAGCAGAATGATCTCGGATTCAAACGAATTCCTGATCGTCGGGAATTTGTAGGTCACCCAGTCTCTGGTCTCACCATGGACGTATTCTTCCCGCAAAGCCATGCCAGCCCCCATGTCCAGGCCGCCTTCGATCTGTCCTTCAACGATGAGAGGGTTGATGACGGTGCCCGGATCAACGACCGCGGTCATCTTGAGAATCTTCAGATCGCCGCTCTCGAGATCGACTTCCACCTCCGCCATCTGCACTCCATGCACCCGGGATTCGTACGGAATGCCCTGGCCGGTTTGGGGGTCGAGGGGGGTGGTTTGCTGAATCTTGGTCCCGAGATATTTGACGGGTTTCCCTGCGTCGACCAGTTGCTGATAGGCGGCGGCCTCGAAGGTGACGGCACCGATCTCCCCCATGGCTTTTTGCAGGGCCTCTATGGCCAGGAGCATGGCGCCCCCCGACATGTAGGTGGCTCTGCTGCCGGATGCGGAACTGGCATCAGGGGTCCGGTCGGTGTCCCGAGTAACGAGGCGAATCTTTTCGACCGGAATACCCGTAGCGTGAGCGGCCAACTGAGTCAGCATGGCGTCGTTGCCCTCACCGGGGTCTGCAATCGACCCATAGGCGGTGATCCCTCCGTCGGGATTGAGTTCCACGGCGACGGTGGACTTGTCTGCGGGACCCGCCTTGCCGATCCCAAAACTCCCGCCAGCGATCCCGACCCCTCTTCGCCGGTTGCCCTCCTTGAAGGCGGCCGCCTCGCTCAGGGCCCGCCGGTAGTGAGGACGCAAGGCCTCGAGACACCCGGGAAAGGGCCACTCATCGACCACCTGGCCGGTGGAGATGGCTTGTCCGGGCTTGAGGGAATTGGCGAGGCGGAACTCGAGCGGGTCGGCGCCGATCTTTCGAGCCAGCAATTCCATGGCAGATTCGAGCGCAAAATTCATCTGGGGAGGGCCGGCGCCGCGTGCGGCCCCTCCCCAGGCATTGTTGGTGTAAACGAGTTGGCCAACGGCTTTTACATGAGGGATGTGATAGCAGCCGCTCAGCATTTGCAGAATACGCAGGACGATGGCATTGCCCCACGAGGTATAGGCGCCGTTCTCGAGGGTGAAATCAACCTCGAGGCCCGTCAGGAGCCCCTTGTGGTCGGCACCGAGTCGGAGGCGACAGCTCAGGGGATGGCGTTTGGTGGTCATCCACATGGACTCGGTGAGGGTCGGGAGGTAACGCACCGGGCGGCCGAAATGCAGGGCGGCGGCGCCCGTAAGAGCTTCGGAGGTGATGTCCAGTTTGATGCCGAACTGGCCGCCCGAGAAAGCCTCTTCATAGCGGAGGTCCTCGCATCCCAAGGCCCCCTGAAGGACCATCACGTGGTGGTGGATGTTGATTCCCCGGCCGATTACGATCAGCCTGGCTTCCTCGCCTTCCCCCTCAAGAAAGGCCACACAAGCCTCGGGTTCGAGCGGGGCCTGATGGATGAGTTGGGTGCTGAACTCCGCTTCCACCAGTGCCGCCGCCCCTTCCAGGGCAGCCAGGGCATCGCCTTTGATTTGCAGTTGCGTGGAGCACAAATTCGGCTGTCCCTCATGTACCGACGGGGCGTTTTCGGCCAGTGCCTCGGCCGGCGTCCTGACGGCCGCCAGAGGTTCATAGCTGACCTGGACGGCATCGGCTCCGGCCAGGGCTTCTGATCTGCTGCGAGCGACCACCAGGGCCACGGGATCCCCCAGGACCTGCACGGTACGATCGCAGAGCACCGGCTGATCGGGAACCAGATACTTGATCCGGTTGGTGCCCCTGATATCCTTGGCGGTCATGACTCCAACCACGCCGGGCATGGTCATCGCCGGCCCCGCATCGATCCCCTTGATCCGGGCGTGGTGGTGGGGGCTGCGAACCACCGCCAAATGCAGCTCTCCTCTTGACGGAAGGTCGGCGGTGAACTGAGCCGTACCGCATGCGCGTGCATAAGCGGTGGGACGCGGCATGGAAACACCGAGGACCCCTTGCGTCAGGTTCGGCCTTAGCTGGTCGGGCGAGCTCTCGCCTCTCAGAAACCTGCCAGCCAGCTGGACGGCCCCGATAATCTTGCGATAGCCGGTGCATCGGCAGAGATTGCGGCTCAAGGCCTTTTTTATCTCCGCTTCCGAAGGGGTGGGGTTCCGATCCAGCAGGGCCTTGGCGGTCATGATCATACCGGGAGTGCAGAAGCCGCATTGGACCGCCCCGGCCAGCACGAACGCTTCCTGAAGCAGGTGAGGGTTGTCGGGAGTACCGAGGCCCTCGATGGTGATTACCTCCGCGCCGTCCAGGTCAGCCGCCTTTCTGAGACAGGAACGCACGGCTTGACCGTTGAGGATGACGGTACAAGCCCCGCACTGTCCCTTACGATCGCAGGACTGTTTGGCCCCGGTCAGTCGCAAGTCCTCCCGCAGTACTTCGAGAAGCACGGTGTCCTCGCCCACCACCAGCTCGCGCCAAATGCCGTTCACATGGAGCCCGATTTTCCTCATAATATCTCCTCTCCCGAAAGGGATCTCGGCCGTGCCGTCTTGATGCCCCCGTCTCGCTGCTCGGCGTGCCGGCAGAAGGGCTCGAGATCAAATCTTTGCTGCTCAATCTTCAACTCCTGCCGGCGGCGACGCTGCTAAAACAGGTCGGATCAGAACAGTGCAAGACTAGCAGGGAGCCGCTTATTATGTCAAGTATGGCATATTAATACGATTGACTGCGTCCTGCCCCTGTGGTACTCAGTAAACCCTCTGCAATGCAACCCGTTCGAGCCATTACCGTATTCAGCACCACTGGTGCGCATCCGGAACGAGAGCGCCGTGCTTCAGCGGCGAGCGTGATGTACCGTCATCAGGGAATCGGGGAGTGCCTTACTGATCAACTTCAACGGTTAACAGGAGAGGAGTTTGTCATGAAAGGAAAGTGGTTGCCTGTTGTTGTCGCTTCATTGGCCGTGCTGTTGGCTTCCGGTTACGGGTATACGGCCGACAAGCCGATCAAACTCGGCTTCGTCTACATCATGTCGGGCCCTGCCGCCACCTATGGGCAATTTGCCAAGCAGGGGGCGGATTTGGCCATTGATGAGATCAACAAGAAAGGCGGCATCAATGGTCGAAAGGTCGAAGCGATATTCGAGGATGATACGGGAAAGTCGGACGTCGGGATTCGCCTTGTCCGCAAACTCGTTTACGAGAATGAGGTGGACGCGGTCATGGGCATAGACTCCAGTGGGGTCGCGGCGGCCGTCACACCGGTGATGAAAGAACTGAAGACGCCCTTGATCATCACTCACGCCGCCGTTCCTGATGTTACGGGAAGCCTCTGTAATCGCTACACATTCAGGATCGACCTGAGCATCAACCAGAATGTGGCCATGGCTGCTGCCATCGCCGCCGATCTGAAAGCGAAGACCTGGAGCACGGTCGGGCCGGACTACTCTTTCGGCCACCAGTCCTGGGAATATTTTCAGAAGTACCTGTCGAAGAAGAAACCTGGTGTGACCTTCCTGCCGGATGCGGAGGCCGCTTTTCCGCCGCCGGCCACCACGGACTTTTCGGCCTTCATCACCAAGGTCATGAATTCCAAGGCTGACGGGGTTGTAATTTCGCTTTGGGGGGGCAATCTGATTGACTTTGTGCGGCAGGCTTCCGACATGGGATTCTTTGACGGTAAGCGCGAGGTACTCATGACCCTGGGAGCCGCCACCGAAGTGCTCACGGCCCTCAAAGACAAGATGCCGCTGGGGATCTGGGTGGGGACCCGCTACTGGTTCCAGGCCAACGACACCCCCATCAACAAGGCTTTTGTGGAGGCCTACAAGAAGCGGTTCGAGGTCTTTCCCTCGTATAATGCTCACGGCGCCTACGCTGCCGTGAAAGCTTATGCCGCTGCGGCCAAGAAGGCCGGCTCAACCGATAAGGAAAAGATTGTCGATGCGCTGGAAGGGCTTTCCCTGGAGCTGCCCATCGGTCCGACCACCATCCGGGCGGAAGACCACCAGGCCATCAGTGACGGCACCTGGGGTCAGACCGCCGCGGACCCTGCCATACCCATCCGCATCCTCAAACCGATGCGGCACTTTGCTGGAAAGGACATCACCCCCTCGGTGGAAGAAACCGGCTGCAAGATGAAATAGGTGCGCCAGCGACTTCGGTTTCCTTTTGCAGCGAGGGATTATCTTGGAAGGTATCCTGGCCAACGTCCTGAACGGTTTGTCGTGGGGCATGCTCCTGTTCCTGATTTCGGTGGGTCTCACCACGGTATTTGGGGTGATGGGCGTGTTGAACTTTGCCCATGGCTCCCTCTTCATGCTGGGGGCCTACCTTTGCATGCAGTTCGTCCGCTGGCTGGGCTCCTTCTGGCTGGGACTGCTCCTCGGTCCGCCGCTGGTAGCGACGTTGGCGGTGGTCATCGAGCGGTTCCTGCTCAGACCCCTCTATGGCAGGGACGTGAGCTTCCAGCTCCTGCTCACCTTTGGCCTCATGCTCTTTCTGGATGACGGGGTAAGGCTCATTTGGGGGGCTGCCTATCACGTCGTTACGCCGCCCGAGATCCTCGCCGGGGTGGTCCCTCTCTTTTCACAGACCTACCCGGTCTACCGTATTTTCCTGGTCGTGCTGGGGCCGTTGGTGGGGGCGGCGCTGTGGGCCTTTTTCGCCTTTACCCGCTGGGGCAAGACCCTTCGGGCAGCGGCCATGGACCGTGAAATGGCTGAAATCATCGGGGTGCGAGTGCCCGTGATGTTCACTGCCGTCTTCGCCTTCGGTGCCTGGCTGGCCGCCCTCGGCGGGGCATTGGCCGCACCCCACCAGAGCGTTGGCCCCGCCATGGGGGAGCACATCATTATCGAGAGTTTCATCGTGGTGGTCATCGGCGGCATGGGGAGCTTCCCCGGTGCCTTCGTCGGCGCCCTCATCCTGGGACTGCTGAGCTCCTTCGGGACGACTCTGCTGCCCGATGTCCAGATGGCGCTTCCTTACATGCTGTTGGCATTGGTCCTGTTGACTCGGCCCCGCGGGCTTTTTGGCGAGGACGTCTGAGATGCAACGCCTCCGGTTCGGCCCCCTGGTTACGGTGCTGGCGTTAGGCGCAGCGATCCTGGGAGCGCCCTTCTACTTATCGATATACTGGGTGATCATCCTGACCGAGATCCTCATCATGAGCCTCTTCGCCATGAGTTTCAATCTCCTTTTCGGCTATACCGGACTGCTCTCTTTCGGCCAGGCCGGTTTTTTTGGAGCAGGGGCCTACCTGGCGGTGCTCACCCTCATCCACGGTCCCGCTTCGCTGTGGGTTGCTCTGCTTGCGGGGTTCCTCGGGGCCGCGGTCCTGGCGCTCGCAATCGGTTGGCTGTGCGTGCGGCGTGATGAAATCTACTTTGCGATTTTGACCCTCGGGTTCGGAATGATGCTCTTCACCGTGGCGCACAACTGGCGGTCCGTGACCGGGGGCAGCGACGGACTCGGCAATTTCACGCTGCCGGAACTCGGGGTCTTGGGGTGGAATATTTCCGTGTTTAACCCAAAGCATTTCTACTTTCTGGTGCTGTTCATCGTGGCGGTCGGGGTGGTGGTGCTTTTCCGGGTGGTACACTCGCCGTTTGGGTTGCTGCTGAAAGGGACCCGCGAGAACAGCATGCGGGTATCCTTTGTCGGTGCCAATGTCCGTTCGGTGCGCCTTTTCGCGTTCGTGACGGCCGGGGCGCTGGCCGGACTGGCGGGAGCACTGTTTGCCTTTTTTAACCGGATTGCCTCCCCCGAGATGGTGCACTGGGCCTTCTCCGGGAAAGCGGTATTGATGACCATCCTCGGCGGCTCCGGCGTTTTCCTCGGGCCGGCCGTGGGGGCGGGCCTCTTCTTTGTGCTGGAACACTACATCACGGCCTACACCACTAATTGGCTGATCATTCTGGGGGCGATCCTGGTGGTTCTGGTGCTGCTTTTCCCCAAGGGCGTGCTGGGCAGTGTGCTGGAGTTTCGCACCCGTTTCAGAAAAGGACCGTGACTGATGCCCGGCCAAGCGATCCTGGAAGTACGGAACCTCGGCCGCAGCTTCGGCCGATTTCAGGCGCTGAGCGATGTCTCACTTTCCCTGGAAAGAGGCAGATTGAGCGCGCTGATTGGCCCCAACGGGGCAGGCAAGACCACCTTTTACAATGTTGTTTCCGGCCGTTACCGTCCGACTTCGGGCAAGGTCTTGTTTGAAGGTCGGGATATCAGTGGATGGCCGAGCCACCGGCTGGTGGGCATGGGGCTGCTCAGGTCGTTTCAGATCACCAATATCTTCCCTGCCCTGACGGTCTTGGAGAATATCCTGGTGCCGCTTGTGGTCCACTACGGCTTGAGCTTTTCGTGTCTGGCAGCCATTGGGAAACGGCGGGATCTGGCGGAGGAAGCGGAGCAGATCCTGGCGCGGGTGGGGCTCACGGGTCGATCGCACACCATGGTCTCCACGCTGGCCTATGGCGATAAACGGCTGATCGAGATCGCCATGGTGCTTGCCCGGCGCCCGCGGCTGGTGCTGCTCGATGAGCCCACGGCGGGCATGAACCCGGCCGAGACGGACCGTATGATTGGCCTCATCCGGGAATTGGCGGAGAGTTCTGACACGACTTTTTTCATTACCGAACACGATATGAAGGTGGTTTTCTCGGTGGCGGAAAAGATCTTTGTCCTGAATCAGGGGAGCTTGCTGGCTGAGGGAAGCCCGGCCGAAATCCGGGAGAACTCCGAGGTGAAACGGGCCTATCTGGGAGGAAGCCTCGATGCTGCAGGTTTCTGACCTCCATGTTTACTATGGCGATAGTCATGTCCTCTGGGGCGTGTCACTGGAGGTGAGGCCCGGCGAGATTGTCTGCCTGCTGGGCCGCAATGGTGCGGGAAAATCCACCACCATGCGGGGCATTGTCGGAGTCAGTCCGCCAAAGTCGGGGAAGGTCCGGCTCAACGGGGAAGACCTGGCCGGGAAGTCGGCCTACGAAAACGTCCGGCGTGGGCTTGCCTTCGTACCCGAAGACCGCCGGATCTTCCCGGGGCTGACCGTGAACGAAAACCTCGAAGTGGCGGTCCTTCCGCCTCGGCAGGGATACCCGTCCTGGACCATCGACCGGATCTACCGAACCTTTCCCTTCCTTGCCGGTCTGAAGAGCCGCAAGGGCGGCAACCTCTCGGGCGGGGAGCAGCAGATGCTGGCCATTGCCCGGGCGCTCGTCGGCAATCCGCTGGTGCTCTTGCTCGATGAACCCTGCGAGGGCCTTGCGCCGGTGATCGTGGAAGAGCTCGCCCGCATCATCGTCGACCTCAAGGCTGACATGCCGATTCTTCTCACTGAGCAAAACGCCCAGTTTGCCCTTGCCATCTCCGACCGGGGATATGTGATTGACAAGGGCGTGATTCGTTACCAAGGCTCCAAGGCGGATCTCATCTCCAACACGGAAGTTCAGTCCCGCTATCTCACCGTCTGATGGCCCGGGCAGCCCCGATGCCGCATCGCCTTCGAAACCGTTAACCAGTTGCGTTTCCAATTGACCCCATAATACCCGAACGCCGTCCGACCCCACCGGTGCCACGGGGGCAGGATGACCCGCCAGGAATATCCCTTTGGTGCGCATCCCTGGAGGCCCCTCTGATGCTTGTCTTCTCTCCCTGGGATGGCAAAGTGGATTGACGCTTGTCGTAACATGTGGTAGGCGTCACGTATGAGTTCCTCCTCCTGCGGCGAGCTGTGGTGAAGGGATTTCCATGATCGAGTGGCCGCAAGATACCACGACAAGGGGAAGAAGGATGGTTGGAGGCAAGGTTACGGTTCTGCTTTGCGTGATTGCCCTGATCGGGTGTGGGTGCAGCGTGCCCATACTCAGGCAGGACCTCCCGGTTTCAAGTAATCCGCTCGGCGCCACCATCTATGCCGACGGGGAGGCTGTGGGGCAAACGCCCGCCACGGTCTCGCTGGCACGCAATCGTGATCACCTTCTCACCTTGGTCAAAGAGGATTACCGCCAGGTGGACGTAGCTGTCACAAGACAGTACCAATCCGACCGGGTGCTCATGAGAGCGGTTCAGATGGGTATGAATTCCGGGCACTTCTTTCATGATGTGCGAATGGGACTCACCCGCGGTTTCAACGCCGTTTCCGAGCAGGAAGCATCAGGCGAAGCCTACCTCCTGGTTCCTTCGGTGGTGCAGGTGGAGCTTACTCCCCTCGCTGGCGTGACATCGACTGTGATCGAGCCGTCAACCGATTCCTCACAAGCGGATGGGACCGCCTTCGAGGATCGCTCGGTGGGTGCTGAGGGGCCGTCAGCAGAGGCCAGATTCACCGCCGGGGACGTGGCAAAAGCCGGTCTGGTTGCCGAGTCCGCGGCCATGGCCGACAAGGCGAAACCGATCCAGAAGACCTGGGAGACGTCCTCCTCCAGCAAATCCTATGTCCAACCGGATGGTACCACGGTTACGGAACACTCCAGGACTACGGTCGGTGCCAGGGTCAATGCGGAGGTGCTTCCGGCGATCCTCGATGCGCTGTTCAAGTAAGGCAGGGAGTCTGATTATGAAGAGCATCACAGCAGTGGTTTTGGGAATGATCATGATCTTGGGAACGGGCCGTATCGCTCCGGCCTTCGACCTTCCGGCGCTGGATCGGGTGACCGTCCAGATGGCACAGACGGAAGTGCGTGCAATCCTTGGCCGACCGGATCAGGTGAGCGAGGTCGAAGATGGGCTCGAAGTGAGCTTATACCGGTCGGCGAGCCTGGAGCCAATGCTGGGGACCGGCTGTATCTTTGGACATGACGAACGCTTGGTCGGACAGTCTTTTGTTTTTGAAGGAGAGCTGGGCAAGCAAACGGTGGACCGGTTGCAGGAAATCGGGTTCACCCTCACTGATCAACAAGGCGATGCTTTTCGTCTTGTGGGGCAGGATGACGATACGGGGCGGCCGCTGGTGGTTCATATCCTCCAGACGAACGGCCTGACCATTGTGATGACGTTCGATAAGGATTTCTATGAGCGGCGCGGCAAGTGGGCGAACTGAGCACCGCGAAGCCATCATCGGAACTCCTGAGCCATGCCGGTTGATTTTGTCAACATGCTGATATAACGAAATAATGCCGCCATCCAGAGGTATCTCCCCTTATCACTTGCGAGCCATCGCGAAGTGCAGAGTACCGGCCGCATATGGCGTCTGGAGTCGCCCAGGGACCGCCCCAAAATAGAGATGCCAGTTCGCAGGGTAAGCTGTACCCACCCGGTGGTGCTGCCTTGGGCCGCGACTGCTGAGGTGTCGGGCTTGCCATCATCAAGGGGTATATTATGCTTGTAGAAGCAGGCTCTGTGGAACAACTGCTGGAGGGTTATCCGGTAGTCGTGGAAATAACGGTGGCTTGGGGTGAGATGGACGCTCTAAGGCATGTGAACAATGTCGTCTACTTTCGCTATCTCGAAAACGCCCGCGTCGCTTACCTGGAAAGGCTGAAGTTCTGGGAGTTCATGGAAAAAACCGGGATCGGGCCCATCCTGGCATCGACCAGGTGCCGCTTCCTGGCCCCCTTGACATACCCGGACCGGGTGTTGGTGGGCACCAGGGTGACCGAACTGGGCAAGGATCGCTTCGTTTTGCAGGACTGCCTGGCAAGTGAGCGGCTTCAAAGAGTTGTGGCCAGAGGTGAGTCGGTCCTGGTGTCCTACAACTATCGCGAGAACCGGAAAGTGCCCTTGCCGGAGGAAATGCGCAGGAACATTGCCGAGCTGGAGGGCACCGTGGCAGCTCCCGGCTCGGGGCGGGCGGTCCCGGGGAAGGAGGGCTGAAGGATGCTGGAAGAGTTGATCCGCCGAAACCGAAGCTATCGAAGATTTCACCAGAGCGTTCCCATCAGCGGCGAGACCTTGCGAGAGCTGGTCGGTTTGGCCCGCCTGACCCCATCGGGCGGGAACCGGCAGCCGCTGAAATACGTGCTCTCGTGCCGCGCCTCGTCCAATGAGCTGATCTTTCGCCACCTCGCCTGGGCGGCCTATCTCAAGTCCTGGCCCGGTCCGGCTGAGGGGGAGCGGCCGACGGCCTACGTCATCCTGCTGGGCGATCAGACCCTTGCATCCTCCTTTGGGTATGATGCCGGAATCGCAGCCCAGAGCATCCTTCTGGGAGCAGTTGAAAAGGGCCTCGGCGGCTGCCTCATTGGGTCGGTCAACCGTGAAGGACTCAGGACCGCTCTCGCTCTGCCGGAACACCTGGAGATCCTGCTGGTACTGGCCCTTGGCCAGCCGGCAGAAACAGTGGTCATCGAACCATTGGGTGCGGACGGGAATTTCGAATACTGGCGAGACCGGAAAGGCACTCACCATGTGCCCAAAAGGTCGCTTGACGAACTCATCCTCATGCAACTAACATAGCCCAGGCATTGGGTGAGCGAAGCCCTTGCAGCGAATACGGGCTGCTCACTGTGAAAGAGCATCACCGTGATGGCCGAAGAGAGTGTGAGAGAAGCGGTTCCGGGTGTTGAGATGACGTTGTTGGCCTGCGCTTTAGCTTTTGGATCCTGAGGAGGAATGATGATTACTGCTGACCAAGCACTGCAGAAACTGATGGAAGGAAATCAACGGTTCGTGGCCTATCAGATGAAGGGGCAAGAGCTCTGCGACCTGCCCACCCGCCAGGCCCTGCTCAAAGGGCAGAGCCCTTATGCGATCATTCTGTGCTGTTCGGACTCGAGGGTGCCCCCCGAGATCATCTTTGACCAGGGCATGGGCGAAATTTTTGTGGTCAGGGTGGCCGGCAACATCGCCGACCCCGTCGTACTGGGTAGCATTGAATACGCCGCCGAACATCTTGGCACTCCCCTCATGATGGTTCTAGGCCACAGCAAGTGCGGAGCCGTGACCGCGGCCGTGGGTGCCGAAGGTGAGGCGGAGGGCAATGTCGGCACGATTCTGGAAACGATCTTTCCCGCCGTCGACCTGGCAAAAAATGAGCTCAAGGGTAAAGGCAAGGAAGCCATCATCGAGGCGGCTACGGACCACAACGTCAACCTGGTTTGCCAGGCGCTGGTTGCTCAGTCCGGGATCATCAAGCACCTGGCGGATGCCGGTAAGCTCAAGATTGTAGGCGCCAAGTATGATCTTGAGGACGGAAAGGTGCGACTGTTCCAGGACCGGTGATTGCCGGCGACGGTTGATGGCGATAGGATTGGGAATGAATCTCGGATACCACGCGGGAATGACGGTGAGGCGCTCCTTGCGTCATTCCCGCGCTGGCAGCTGGCGAGGATACTGGGCCTCACCCAGTGAGAGGTTCCAAACCTTCCCGTTCCCTCAACTCGGGATCAGGCGCCGGCCTGAACCCCCCTCATCGTGTGGGCCGGGCACTCGGCATGGGGATTACCGGAGACTCTGAGATACTCGTCAAGCAGGGATGAGATCAGCTCTTTGACCGACATGATCCGATCGACCTTATAGGCATTGTCGCCCGCGAAGGCGAAGCCTTTCTTGAGCTTGCCTCTCTTGGCATTGAGCAGCGCCAGAGCGATACAATAGGGACTGTCCGTACAGTTGCAGGAACTGATGCAGTGGTAGGGGCAGGTGAAGGGCTTCCTTTTCCCTTCCTCCACATCCTTGATAAACTGGTTCTTGATGGCGCGTCCGGGAAGTCCCACCGGACTCTTGATGATCACCAGGTCTTCCTTCCGGGCCTCAACATAGGATTGCTTGAAGCCGATGTTGGCGTCACACTCGTGAGTGGCCACAAACCGGGTGGCCATCTGGACCCCGGCCGCCCCCAGCTGCATGAAATTATGAATATCAGCCCCGCTGTAAACGCCACCGGCGGCGATTATGGGGATTTCGACCTTATGCTCTTCGCAAAAGGGTGCGACCGCCTCCACAACTTCGGGTACGAGCTTTTCCAGTCGGTATTCGGGAAGTTCCAGCTGATCGGGGCTAAAGCCCAGATGTCCGCCCGCCAGGGGCCCTTCCACGACAAAGGCATCCGGGAGCGTGTTGAATCGTTGCAGCCATCGCTTGCAGATTGCCTTGGCGGCCCTTGCCGACGAGATGATCGGCACCAGCTTGGTGTTGAAACCCTCTTTGAGGTACTTGGGCAAATCGAGCGGCAGACCGGCCCCGGAGAAGATGACGTCGATCCCTTCTTCGATGGAGGTCTTCACCAATTCCGCAAAATCCGTCAGGGCGACCATGATATTGACGCCCAGGATTCCTTTGGTGGCCTCTCTGGCCTTCCTGATTTCCCGTCGCAAAACCCGGAGGTTGGCCTCCGTGAAGTTGGAACGGGCATCGGGTTCGTGGAAGCCGATCCCCGCAGTCGCAATCACCCCAACCCCCCCCTCATTGGCAACGGCTGAAGCCAATCCGGACAGGGAGATGCCGATCCCCATCCCCCCCTGGATAATGGGAATCTTCGCAACCAGATCTCTGATGGTCAATTTGGGAATAGTCAAGGCGCCAGCTCCGAATTGTATGGTTTCTTAGTCAACAGAAGGTATGGAACCCCTCTCACCAAGCCGTGAGTCCTAATGCAAATAGCAGGCATGATCTCTTTAACCGGTTTTTTTGCTCTTGCCAAGAATTTGCTGCATGGAGACGGTTTTGGCGAGGGCGGGTTCGAGGGGCCTGTGAATGCCCAAGGGACACACTTCAGTCCTGAAACAGGTCGTCCGTCGTGGTGAGAAATGGCGCTTGGTTCCGGGAAAGCGCCCCGGCAGCGGGACGAAAGCCGAACCCGGCAGGCCCTTCCCTTGTGGGGTGGGCAAGGGCGTTTTCTTGCCCACCGGCAGGGTGAAGCCTCTTTTCCCGGTGGGCGAGGGATTGCCCCCTGCCCACCTTCCGGAAAGGTGTCTACGGTTTTTCGACGAGAATGGCGAGAGCCTCGGTAAAACGAATGTAAACCTCGTCGCCCTTCTTCACCTCATGGAAATTGGCAACGTTTTTGCCGACCTTCAGGGTCTTCTTCTTGCCGTCCGGTCCCTTGAGGGTCACGGTCCGCTTCTTTTGGTTGACGGATTCGATCTTGGCCGTAACCACCTTGGTGTCTGTAACCACAACCCCGGGCTTGGCTCCCTTGGGCGCCAGGGTAACGGTGGTGGTCTCCTCCGCGCTGGGTGGGGCATCGGATTTCTTGACAAAGACCGCAAGTTCTTCCAGGAAGGTGGCCTTGACCAGATCCCCCACCTTGATTTGGTCGAAGTTTCTGACTTCCGGCCCCGCCTTCAGGGTCCTCGTCTGGCCTTCAGGACCTTTGAGGGTCACGGTGCGGTTCGCCGCGTCGATGGCGTCCACCGTTGCCGTCATCTCAGTCGCGGCCACCACCACCGCTCCCGGTTCACCGGCCTGCTTCTTCGCTGCCTTGGCTTTCGGCTCCGCCGCCCACAGCGGCTGCCAGGCCACGGTGGCCAGAAACAATGCCACTACTGCCAATGACCAACCTCTTTTCATAAACCTCCTCCTGTCATTTTGAATGATTACAGGTGAACTCCCGGGCCCGCCCCGGGACATTGAAGCCCTCGTGTCTGCTCTTGCGGTGCGACATGATCGCGGACGCGATGCTCCCCGGGATGGTCGAAGTTCTAAAGCGAGCGACAAGCCACAGTTTAACCAGTGTGGTTGTTCGATGGTGGCCGAGGTGGCCCTGGGTGCTGGCTCCAGCCTTTTGAGCCGATGGGTTGGAACCAACTGCTGTCCCTTGGTGTCCCTACACCCCGCATGGGAGCCCGTGTCAATTACAAAGTTGTCCTTCACTAACCGTCTTTGCCACCGGTTGTCAAGATTGAATGAACAACGTCGGTAGAATCTCCCTTGACACCGGAGGCAGAGCTGTGTTACGGCTTTGTGCCAGGAAGGCAGCAGGGGGTCCATGGGGTGTCGGTGGGAGGAGGTTGCTGCCGAACCCGATGGTAGAAAGCAGACGCAAGAGGATAAGGATGATGGGCAGGAGCCTGGTTACGAATCGCCTGTTTTGGTGCTGGCGGGCTTGATGTGAGCCTGCCCACACCAGAAGCCGGGCGATAGCGACCGGGCGAGCCGTGGGTGAGGAGGGACTTCCCCCATGGCTTGAACCACACATATTGAGCATCAGGAAAAGCCATGGAGGCTTCCTCCATGGCTTTTTTTGTGCGTTCTTATTTCAAGGAGAGGCGATGGAACCGATCAAGATTTTGTTGGACGAAAGTGAGATGCCGCGGCAATGGTACAATATTCAGGCGGACCTGCCGACCCCCCTGAAGCCGCCCCTGCACCCGGGAACCGGCAAACCGATCGCGCCGGAAGACTTGGCGCCGGTGTTCCCCATGAACCTGATCGAACAGGAAGTATCGTCCGACCGGTGGATCGACATTCCCGAACCGGTCCTCGAGAAGTACTGTCTCTGGCGACCGTCACCGCTGTGCCGGGCGAAGGAATTCGAAAAGCTGCTCGATGCCCCGGTGAAAATCTTCTACAAAAATGAAGGGTACAGCCCTCCAGGCTCGCACAAACCCAATACGGCCGTGCCGCAGGCATACTACAACAAGGTCTTCGGGATCAAACGACTCGCCACGGAAACCGGTGCCGGCCAGTGGGGAAGCGCCCTCAGCATGGCGTGCCGGATGTTTGGCCTGCAATGCCGGGTCTTCATGGTGAAGGTGAGCTTCGAACAGAAACCCTACCGGCGGCTGATGATGATGACCTGGGGGGCGGAGTGCATCGCCAGCCCCAGCGACAAGACCGCCGCGGGCCGAAAAATCCTGGCGGATTTCCCCGATTCACCGGGCAGTCTCGGCATCGCCATCAGCGAGGCCATCGAGGACGCGGTTGGTGACCCCCTGGCCCGCTATTCCCTCGGGAGCGTTCTCAATCATGTGCTGCTTCACCAGACGATCATCGGTCTCGAAGCTCACCAGCAGATGGCAAAGATTGGACTCTACCCGGATGTGGTGCTGGGGTGTGCCGGCGGCGGCAGTAATTTTGCAGGCATCAGCCTGCCCTTTGTGCGGGACAAGATCCACGGCAGGAAGGTTACCGTTGTGGCCGCCGAACCGACTTCCTGCCCGACCCTCACCCGCGGTCCCTTCGCCTATGATTTTGGCGATACCGCGATGACCACTCCGCTCCTGCCCATGTATACCCTGGGGCACGATTTCATCCCGGAGCCCATTCATGCCGGCGGTCTCAGATATCACGGTATGGCACCGGTGGTAAGCCATCTGGTGAAGGAGGGGCTTGTTGAAGCCAGGGCCTACGATCAGATCGAAACCTTCACGGCCGGTGTGAACTGGGCCAGGACGGAAGGCTTCATTCCTGCGCCCGAAACCAATCACGTGATTGCGGCGGTGGTCCAGGAGGCCCTGCGCGCCAAAGAGGAAGGCCGGGAAAAGGTCATTCTCTTCAGCTGGAGCGGCCATGGCCTGGTGGATCTGGCTGCTTATGACGCCTTCCTGTCGGGGCAGCTCACCCCCTACAAGCTTCCCGAGGAAGAAATCAAGCGGGCGCTGGAATCCATTGCCAACTTCCCGAAGCCCTAATAGGGCGCCACCCAAATGAGTGCCCGCTCTCCTTTCAAGACGATGGAGCATTGGGAGTAATCGCGCGCTATGACAGCAAGCCCTGAAATGCCCGACCGTGAGAAGACCGCTCACGACCAGCTGGTGATTCGCTGTCCCAGGCTTGGTGGCCAGGTAACCTTCGGCTACTGCCGCCGAGAAGGAGGAGACCTTCCCTGCCATCGCACCATCCTGTGCTGGCAGGGTCGCTTTCCGGTGGAAGCCTTTCTCAAATCCATGCTGCGGAAAGAGGATTGGGAGCGCTGGAAGGGGGAAGGCCCAAAAGCAAAGGTGGTCACTCTGCTGGAGTTGATCGAAGCAGCCAAAGTGCGCCTGCAGGGTGAGGATGATATGACTCGAGACCATGAAGGAAAAGAGCCATGAAATGGACCAGATTCGGTAAGATCGTTGCCCTGATGATCATCCTTTCCGGTTTGCCCATGCCCCATGGTCCCGGAGACCCCGGGACTGCGACAGCTTATGATCTACCAGGGCTGAACCTGGGCTTGACGAGTTTTCTCGATGGAGGACCGCCTGCCGGTCCGGGGTTGTATTTCACTCAGTATTTCAATTATTACCATTCCGGCAGGCTTGCCGACCGCAACGGTGGGAGAGCTTTGCCCTCCTTTGCCGGCGAGACCCTGAACGTGTATCTCTTCCTCTCGCAATTCATCTATCAATCCAATCACGATGTGCTGCTGGGCGGCAAGTGGGGGCTCGACTTCATCATCCCGGTAGTCGTGACCGATCTCTCATACAGCATGGCTTTGCCCGGTTTTCCCCAGGATAACGGCGCCGGGCTTGGCGATATCCTGGTGGGGCCGTTTCTGCAGTGGGACCCGGTCCCCCTCGGTGGCAGCGGCCCTCTGTTCATGCACCGGTTTGAGCTGCAGATGCTCTTCCCGACCGGGAAATATGACCATGACCGGGAAATCAATCCCGGCAGTAACTTCTTTTCCTTTGATCCCTACTGGGCGGCTACCATTTTTATTACCCCCAGGTGGGAATTCTCCACCCGGGTCCATTACCTCTGGAACACGCGGAATAACGATCCCAACCGTTCCTATATCAATGCCGACGGCACACCAGCGGGCAGTACCCTGGCAGGCCAGGCCGTCCATCTCAATTTCGCCAGTTCCTACGAGGTCGTCGAAAAGATGCTCCACGTCGGGGTGAACGGCTATTACCTGAAACAGACCACGGATACCCATGTTGATGGTGAGAGTATCGCCGGCAGCAAGGAACAGGTGTTCGGCATCGGTCCCGGACTGGTCTTCCATTGGTCGCAAGACACTCATTTCTTTGTGAATGTCTATTTTGAGACGGCAGCGGAAAACCGGCCCGAGGGACAGCGTTACAATTTCCGGCTGGTCCACCACTTTTGAGCGGATTCCAGGCGCTCCTGTCGATCATGGCGTGGTCACAAAACCGATATGGTCGAGTCGGGGTGACAAAGGGACTGGAAACGAAAGACTTGCCCCACGAAGCCCACGATATCTTCTCTTCGGGTTGCTTCGTGTGCCTTCGTGGACGAAGAAGGCTCCAATACCGAATGGTCAGCAGGCCCCCAGGAACGGAATGGTCCCCACATCCGCCATGGTTCTCAGGCCCGGCGCGGCGTTCACCAGCGGGGGGATGGCATTGACCAGGATGGCACAGGTGGCGATATCGCCGTTGATCCCGCCCTTGATGGCCAGTTCGACGTGGGGTGAGCCTTCGAGAATGATCCGATCCTGCGGGTTGGGTTCACCGACGGTGGCCTGGAATATCAGATTGATGACCTCGCGCCCCTGGGCAAAAGCCTGCCCGATCTGCCGCACCCCGGTCACGAATCCCGGTTCGATGGTGAGAGCCGACGTGGTGATGCGCTCGGTGGCGATCACCGGGGCAATGCTGTCAGTGGCTCTCTCCAGACACCAGCCAAAACCATGGGCAATCATGTGCATCGATTCGGGCAACCCCACGTGGCGGAGGACTCCCTCAGCGACCCTGGTGTTGAACTCGTCGACGGTGAGTCCGGCGCCGATCTTTTTTTGAAAGGGAATTCGGCGGAACTGGGCGTTCTGAATGCGCTCGACAATGACCTTGCGGACCTCGCGACAGACCCCGGAAACCACCAGCGGCAAAAAATCCATGAGGAACCCTGGATTGACGCCGGTCGAGAGGACCGACACGCCGTTTTCCCTGGCAGCCCGGTCGAGATCGGCAGCGATTTCCGGTTGACTGAACCAGGGGAAAGTCAGCTCTTCACAACTGGAAACGACGTTCTTGCCGCTGGCCACGATCTGGAGCACCTGCGGATGGATCTTCTCCAGGCTCGACGCCGTGGTCAGGACCACCACCTCGGCCTCCAATTCTGCGAGAGCCTCAGCCGGATCGCCACGGACCACCACCCCCAGGGGCTCGGTGAACCCCGCCAGGTGGCCGAGGTCGGCGCCGATCTTGCGTGGATCGGCATCGATGGCGCCAACGATTTCGAGAGACCGCTTTTCCAACAGATGCTCCACGGTGCGCAGACCGATGGGGCCAGCGCCAAACTGAATGATGCGGATCTTTTCGTGCATGGGATCACTCCTTTGCAGGCCGGCATCTCAAGATAAAGGCGCGCCCATCTTCACTGATTTCCGGGGAAGAGGCAATATGCTTTCGCGGCATCCCGCATTGCTCCAGTGGTGACTCGAAGATTGACACGAAAATCATGGCATTATACTATAATGCCAAGTGGATTTGAGGATAGTGGTTTGGTTTTCATGGAATAACCCGATTGGAAAGGAGATGTACCATGAAGAGGATGTTAGGTCTTTCCCTACTTTGCCTTTTTTGGGTGGGTACCTTCACGGCTGCTGAGGCGCAGGATGTCAAACTGATTCTCGCCACCGGCGGCACCGCCGGAACCTACTACCCGTTCGGCGGCTCCATGGCAAAAATCTGGAATTCCAAGATTCCCGGCATGAACGTGACGGCGCAAGCCACTGGCGCCTCTGCTGAAAATGTGCGCCTGATCAACAAGAAGGAGGCCGAACTGGCACTCGTCCAGAGTGATACCATCGATTTCGCCTACAATGCCAAGGAAGCCTTCAAAGAGCCGCTCAAGAGGATGAACGCGCTGGCCGTGCTCTATCCCGAAATCATCCAGGTGGTGGTGAAAGGCAGCGGTCCGGCAAAGAACTTTGCCGACCTCAAAGGCAAGAAGGTGGGTGTAGGAGCTCCCGGCAGCGGCACCGAAGCGAATTTCCGTCAGCTCTGCGATGTTTACGGCATGAAGAAGGAAGACGTCAACGCCCAGTTCCTCTCATTTTCCGAGAGTGCTGAAGCCTTCAAGGACAACCACATTGACGCCTTCATTGTCACCGCCGGCATTCCCAATGCGGCTATCATGGATATCAGTACCCAGCACGACGTCAGAATTCTCAATATCGCGGCCGACATCACCCAGAAGCTGACGGAGAAGTACCCCTTTCTCTCTGCAGCAAAGATTCCTGCCGGTACATACAAGAACCAGACCGCCGAGGTGAGCACGGTGGCGGTGAACGCAGTCCTCATCGTTTCCTCTGAGCTCAAGGACGACGTGGTTTACAACCTGACCAAGACGCTGTTCGACAACCAGGCGGAGCTGACCACAGCGCATGCCAAGGGGAAGGAGCTGAGCCTCGCCAATGCGGTCAAGGGCGTCTCCATTCCTTTCCATCCCGGGGCGGTGAAGTACTATAAGGAAAAGGGCGCCATGAAGTAACTCGTGACCGACGTTGAGATCAGGGCTTCAAGACCGACTCGGCTTCCAAAACCGAGCCGGTCTCAGTCGGGAGGCTGAGTCCGTCTTTGGAAGTTGGCTGCTTTTCCAGGCGGCGCCTTCGGCCTCGAGAAGACCGTCCCGTGTGCCACAATGCAGCGCCTACTGACCTTTCTGCTCCTATTGGCTGGGGCTGGCCTGGGGGTTCTGTGCTATCCCTGGATCTGTGCTCTGGAGATCAGCGAGGTCTCCACGGGGCGTATTCTTTGGTGCAGCCCCATGAAGGAGGGTGAGGAGTTTGTCCTCTCCTTCACCCATTCCGTGAATAGAAGGCCGGTATTTGACACCCTGCGAGTCCAAGGTGACCATCTGATAATTGTTAAATCCGTGTTTGACGCCTTCGGGGCCGGGATGCCCGAAGCCTCCACCGAGGAAGGGCAGCTCAGCGTCATGCCGGGTGGATGGCTCCGGTGGACCGTGAATCGACCGGTTCCCGAGATCATCCTCCGAGTGGGGGAAGTTGCCAACCACATGCTGACGATCAAATCACGGCAATTCTCCCTCGCCGAATTGACCGAGCCGGGCACGGCGCTGGCTTTTCGGGTAAGGATGGTTTCGTTTCTTGCCACCATGAAAGGCAGGTGCAGTCAATGAGCCGGGAAGAGAAACACGCGCTCGAAGTCCAAGCCGCGGGCATTCCCTCTGTTGACGAAGAGGAAGTATCCAAGGACGAACTGGAAGAACTGCTCCGGAAAGTTGACAAGGAGTCTGCCACCCGCAGGCTTTTCGGCATGCCCCGATGGATTGTCTACTGGATCGGGGTGGCCTTCTCCGGCTTTCAGGTCTACACGGCTGCCTTCGGGTTGCTGCCGGCCCAGCTCCAGCGTTCCGTGCACCTGGCTTTTGTCTTTGTCCTCATCTACCTGCTCTTTCCCTTCCGCAGCTCCAAGGACTCGGATCGTCTGCGGTGGTACGATTATCTGCTGGCTGCCTTTGCCGGCTTTGTGGGCCTTTACGTCCTGCTCAATTACACGCGCATCATGGAGGCGGGCGGGGATTACCTTCCGGTGGATTTCTTCTTCGCGGGCTGCGGCATTCTGCTGACCTTGGAGGCGGCGCGCCGTGCCGTGGGGATGCCCATTGTGATCATCGCCAGCAGCTTTCTCATCTATGCCTACCTCGGCGCCTATTTCCCCGGCTTCCTGGCCCATCGCGGCTACTCCCTTCAGCGGATTGCTTCCCACATGTACTTCACCACGGAAGGCATCTTGGGCATTCCCCTAGGGGTGTCGGCAAGCTTCATCTACCTATTCATCCTGTTCGGGGCTTTCAGCGAACGATCCGGCATGGGTCAGCTCTTCATCGACGTCTCCAATGCCATTGCCGGCTGGGCCTCGGGGGGGCCCGCCAAAGTCGCGGTGGTCACCAGCGCCTTTGAGGGCATGGTGTCGGGAAGCTCGGTGGCCAACACCGTCCAATCCGGTGCTTTCACGATTCCCATGATGAAGCGCCTGGGTTATCGACCCGAATTTGCCGCGGCGGTGGAAGCCTCGGCTTCCACCGGCGGCCAGATCATGCCCCCCGTTATGGGGGCGGCAGCCTTCATCATGGCCGAGTTTCTCAACATTCCTTATCTCGATATTGCCAAGGCTGCGGCTATCCCTGCCTGCCTCTATTTTTTCGGGATCTTCATCGAGGTGCACTATGAAGCCAGGCGGTGCAAGCTGCGGGGGATGAACCGCGATGAACTGCCCCGTTTCGGCCGGGTAATGGCTGAACGCGGCTATATGTTCCTTCCGCTCTGCGCCATCATCGGTTTCCTCGTTTCGGGCTACACCCCGCTCTACGCCGCCCTGATGGGTCTTATCCTCTGTGTCCTGGCGTCCTACCTCCGGAGATCAACCTGGATGATGCCACGCGACATCGCGGACGCGTTCGAACAGGGAGCGCGCAATGCCGTGGGCGTGGCTGTCGCCTGTGCAACGGCCGGCATCATCATCGGCGTCGTCACCCTCACCGGCCTGGGCTTGAAATTTGCGCACGGCCTCATCGAGCTGGCCGGGGGTTATCTTTTGCCGACCCTCTTCTTCACCATGATCACTTCCCTCATTCTGGGGATGGGAGTACCCACCACCGCCAACTACATCATCACCTCCACCATCGCCGCCCCCGGTCTCATCCTCCTTGCTGTCCACCCGTTGGCGGCCCATATGTTTGTCTTCTATTTCGGGATCATTGCCGACCTCACCCCTCCGGTGGCCCTGGCAGCCTACGCCGGGTCGGGTATCGCCCGGTCCGACCCGATGAAAACCGGCTTCATTGCGACCAAGCTGGCCATTGGCGCCTTTCTGGTACCCTACATTTTTGTCTACAATCCCGCCATGCTCCTGGTCGGGATCACACCCTTTGGGCTGATCCAGAACCTGGTCACCGCCTGCTGCGGCATGTTCGGGGCGGGCGTCGCGATGATCGGCTATTGTCAGACTACCATGCGGTGGTGGGAGCGGGTGTGGTTTTTTGTGGGCGGTCTCATGCTGATCGACCCGGGCATGCTCACCGACCTCATCGGGGTGGTCATGCTGGGCGTGGGACTGGTCTATCAATGGTACCGAAAGAAGACCGAGGGCAAACCTGCCGAAGCGGAGTGCGCCGCAGACAACTGAAATGTCCTGCTTCGATTTCCCGCCGTCTCTTCCCTCCCTATTGGGTTTTTCATTAGTGCAATCCTGAAAGTCCCTCCCAACGTTATATGGGCACACCTCCGGCAGGAGTCCCGGGGACCGGCGAAAATCTGAATTCGCGCCTCCGGTGCGCGGCTACAAGACGCCAGGTTTTCTTGCCGGTGCCGAAGTGTCATCGTGAAAGCCAATGGTCTCAGAGCTCAGCCATAAAAAATACCGATTTGCCAGAGCTCCAGTTTGGTTCTATTGAAGGGCTGGTCTTGAGGGTGAGCAGGATTTCCAGGTGGTGGGGAACAAGACACTGAACCGGTCCTCCGACCGACAATGGCAATTGGAAATCAAGGCTTGGAGCAGGAAGTGGCTCGATCCGGGTCGGTCCCTGGGCTCCGACAGCCGCTTCCGAGGTGTGCAAGGGGAGGTTTCTGCGATGGCAACCGCATACGACAGCATGTGGGAAAAGTTGAATCTGGACCTCGATGCCCATGCCGGGCTCCTCGAAGTCCTCGGTAAGTTCTATGGAGATATCTATCTCAGCCAGTCGGGGCGACTGCGAGGGATGGAATACCTTGATTTTGTGCTCTCGGAAGTCCACGGCCTGCGCATCAAGGAACTCCAAGACGCCAAAGCGGCGGGAAAGAAGATCATCGGTACCTTTTGTGTGTTCGTGCCGGAAGAGATCGTGCTGGCGGCGGGGGCGATTCAGGTGGGTCTCTGTGCCGGGGCTGAAATCGGCAAGGAGTCCGCCGAGAAGGTCCTGCCGCGCAACACCTGTGCCCTCATCAAGTCGTTCGTGGGCTTCAAGCTCTCGAGGCTCTGTCCTTACCTCGAATCCTGCGATCTGGTGGTGGGCGAGACAACCTGTGACGGCAAGAAGAAAGCCTACGAGATCTTCAGCGATTACGCTCCGCTCTACGTCATGGAAATCCCGCAGATGAAACAGGCGTGCGACCGCGACTTGTGGAAGGCCGAGATCCTCCGGTTCAAGGACAAGATCGAACAGATTACCGGCAAAACCATTACGGTTTCGAACCTCAGCGAGGCCATTCGCCTGGTGAATGGTCGGCGGCGGGTACTCCAGCGGCTCAATCGCCTCCGCGCCGCCAGCCCCGTTCCCATCTCCGGGCGGGATGTGCTGCTGATCAACCAGATCAGCTTCTACGACGATCCCGTCCGCTTCACCGAAAACATCGGCAAGCTGTGCGATGAACTCGAAGAACGGGTAAGAGCAGGCGACGGGATTGTTCCAGCAGAGACCCCGCGCTTGATGCTCTCGGGCTGTCCCATGGCGGTTCCCAACTGGAAGCTGCCTTATGTCATCGAATCCTCCGGGGCCGTGGTGGTGGGTGAGGAGTCCTGCATCGGTACGCGCAATACTCGCGACCTGGTGGTGGAGAATGGCGCCGACCTGGAAGGTCTTCTGGACGCCCTGGTCGACCGCTACCTGCAGATCGACTGCGCCTGCTTCACCCCTAACCAGGAGCGGCTCGATCACATTGTCGACATGGCCCGCGATCTCAAGGCTCAAGGCGTCATCCACTATGGGCTCTCCTTCTGCCAACCCTACACGATGGAAGCCTTCAAGGTGGAAAAAGCCCTCAAAACCGCCAACATCCCGATGCTCGCTATCGAAACCGATTACAGCATGGAGGACGTGGAACAGCTCAAAACCCGCGTCGAAGCCTTTGTAGAAATGGTGCGTTGAGGTGGCGGTTGAAGGCGTTTCCCCCAGTGGTGTTCTTAAATAGTCAGGGAATTCCTATGCCCGGTTGCCGGTTGGATGAATGGGGTTGCACGAGGTTGGGGGCACACCCCTCCGGCCCAACCAGGACCATCAGGGAAAGGAGGTGATGGAAGCGGTTGCAGACGCGGCCGGCTGACGCCCAGGGTCGCAGGGATGGGTTTACCGGCCGCAACGAGGAGGCGCAACGCTGCGTTTCATTTGGAAGCTCTCATTGATGACCTGATCGATGCAGTGGGAATCAGAAGGAGGTTTTATGTTCAAGCACCTTGTTGGCATTTTTTTGTTGTTGTCTGTGGCTCTGTTCAATGGGCCCTGCCTGGCTGAAACTGGCCATACCGCTCTTGAGAGTGATTCCTCCAGTTCCTTGACTGCTGCGGTCCAGAATCCGTACCTGGCGGTTCCGACTGCGGTGAAGAACATGTACCATCCCACCCGCTTTCCGGATGTTCATCTGCTGACCCAACCCCATTGCCTTTTTACCAGCCGCTCGGAATATGCCAAGATCCTCGCCGGCCAGAAGCCAGGCACGGTTGCCAGTCACGGCTCACTCTGGAATTACGATTCCGACATTCCCATCATTTTTTATGGGAAGGGCATCAAGGATGGCTACCTTGGGGGCGAAGCCGATATCATCGATATTGCACCAACCCTGGCCTATCTGGCAGGCGTCCAGCGTCCGGCGGCAGCAGTTGGCCGCATCCTGACAGAGATCATCAAACCCGAAGCGGCACTCTGGGACCAGAGCCAGCGCCCCAAGGTGCTCGTGCTCTTCAGTCTCGATCAGTGCCGCAGTGACCATTTGCGGACCTTCGGTAACGCCTTCTCCTTCCTCAACAGTAGCATCATTGCCGATGGGGCCATCTTTGCGCAGGGGCATACGAGCAATGCCAAAACGGAAACGGCCGTTGCCCACAATTCGGTGGGTACCGGCACCATCGCCGGTCTGCATGGTATTGTGGGCAATAACGTAATGATGCCCGACGGAAGTTATCCGCTTGCCATCGACGACGGCAACGCTGGTCCGAACAACGGGCATGGTGACCTGAGTCCTCATAATCAACTGGTTCCGACGTTGGCCGATGAACTGGATCGCCGCTATTTCAACCGGAGTGTGGTGATCTCGTCGTCGAGCTATGGACGGGCGGCCGTTGGGGTTGCTGGCCATGGCGCCTATTATAAAGATGGCGATCATGCCTATGCCGGAGCCGACAAGGACATCGTTTTCATCACCAACTGGTATTCGGGGGTGCCTTACACGAACACGGACTTCTACAGTCTGCCGGACTACCTGAACGCCAACAACAATCCGCTCATTCCCGCCAGAGAGTGGCTGAAAAAGTATTACGGGCTCGATATCGAGACCACACCATGGAGCCATGACCTGGTCCTGAAAGACAAGAGTCCCTTCTCCGTCAACAACAAGGCCATCGGCCACGCCAAGGCAGCCTTCCCGTGGGGTGAGAAATACACCTTCAGCTATCCCATCATCAAGGCAGGCCTGGCTGAACCCGACAAACTGCAGCGCTATCAGGACTACCAGGCTGGCGTGACCGTCCTGTCAGACAAATACAGTGAAACGGTCAAGACCCCCTTCTTCGATCTCTGGAACTTCGATCTCAACCTGCTGACCATGAAGAAAGAAAAGGTTGGCAAGGACAACATTCCCGACCTGGTCTTCTTCCATCTCAAGAGCATGGATGCGGTCGGGCACCGCTACGGCATCTACTCCGGCGAGGTTTACAATTATATGTTTTTCGCCGACTACATGATCGAAAAAGTCATCCGGTGGTTGGACAAGCAGGTGGGCAAGGGTAACTACACTGTGGTCTTCTTCGGTGATCACGGGGGTACCAATGTCATTACCAATGGCCAGTGGATCGTTAACGAGGACGTAAAGGAGGCTCTCGAAGCCGAGTTCGGGGCAGGCATTGTCAAACGCCAGGGTAACGACCAGTTTTGGCTGGATCAGGAAGTCCTGCAGGGCAGTGGGAGGACCAACGAGGATGTGGCGCGCTGGATGGAGAGCCAATTCAAATGGTTGATTCGCGCCTATACCAAAGGCGAAGTCGAGGCGGCCGGTCAGTGCAATTGAAACGTTGATGGCACATAAGGTACCATCTTATACCACAAGAGCACGAAGGCCCTGAAGGGCGGTCTTCGTGCCTCTTTGTAGATCAAGCAAGGAGAACTGGAATGAAAGACGGAAGGATGAAAAGTTATGGCATGGCATGTTTGGTTTTCCTGGCGGTCCTCTGTTGCTCATCATGGTCTGGCACGGCCTCGGCAGCAGCTCTGGACAGTTTTGCGGGGCTGGAAGGCACCATTGATATAGCTGGTGGCACTGCCCACATTCCGGTGATGAACGATGCGGCCAAGGCCATCATGACCTTCAACCCGAAAATCCGCATCACCGTCGAAGGCGGTGGCTCGGGGGTTGGGGTCCAGAAGGTCGGCGAAGGTCTCGTCAGTATTGGCAACACGGGGCGGGCCTTGTCAGAAGCAGAGATTGCCAAGTATGGGCTCAAGAGCTATCCTTTCGCCGTGGATGGAGTAGCGGTGGTCATCAATCCGGGCAATCCGGTGATGGGGTTGTCAGGGCAGCAGGTTCAGGAGATTTTTGCCGGCAAGATCGCCAACTGGAAGGAAGTGGGCGGGAAAGACGGCGCCATTCATCTTTTTACCCGCGATGAAGCGAGTGGCACGCGCGAGGTATTCTGGGAAAAGGCCCTTAAGAAGGGGACCATTGCCGCTAACGCCAATGTGGTGCCTTCCAACGGCGCCATGAAAGGGGCCGTCGCTCAGGATAAGGACGCCATCGGCTATGCCGGTATCGGCCATGTGGACCAGACCGTGAAAGGGGTCGTCCTGGACGGGGTGGTAGCATCCCAGGACAACGCCATGAACGGTAGCTATCCGGTAGTGCGCAAGCTCTATATGAACACCAAGGGTGAACCATCAAAACTCGTGAAAGCCTTCATCGACTATATCCTGGGGCCGGAGGGGGCAAAGCTCATCGCCAAGGCCGGCTATTTGCCTTTGAAGTGAAGGTTGACAAGCGAAGGGTGAGGAGAGGGGAACAGGGTAGATGGGGTGATGCTTGTGAAGGGTGATTTTCGCTGGAAGTGAAATCCGAGAAATGGATTGAACGGGTGCTTCAGAGCGCGGCAGCGGTTTCAGGGGTGGCCATTGCGGCGATTCTGATTCTGCTCGCTTATTTCTGTCTGCCGCTGCTGACTTCCCAGGGGCTGGCAACCGTCTTCTCGCGGCAATGGCAGCCTTTCGGGGGGCAGTTTGGCATTCTGCCCATGGTTGTTGGGTCGCTGACCTTGGCGTGCCTCGCGTTGCTCCTTGCCCTGCCGCTTGCTGTGGGGATCTGCACCTTATTGCACGTGCTTGGTCGTGGTTTTCTCGCTCGCCTGGTTCTGGCTTTCGTCCACTTTATGACCAGCATCCCCACGGTGATATATGGTTTTGTATCGGTGTTCCTGCTGGTGCCGCGGTTGCGGGAATGGGTTGCGGCCGGAAGCGGATTTTCGCTGCTGGCTGCGGTGCTGACCTTGAGCCTGCTCATTCTCCCGACCATCACCCTGATCCTCCAGGCCCGCCTGGCGCAACTCGATCCCGCACTCAACCTGGCGGCGGAAGCCATGGGATTCACCAGGGTCCAACAGGTGCGCTGCGTGCTGCTCCCGGCGGCGGCCCGCGGAGTCGCTGTTGCTGCCGTCCTTGGCTTCGGCAGGGCCGTCGGCGATACCCTGGTTTCTCTTATGGTGGCTGGCAATGCCGCTCAGTTTCCCGATTCCCTGGTTGCCTCCATTCGGACACTCACTGCTCACATCGGGCTGGTCCTGGCCACCGACAGTCAGAGCATGGCCTACCAGTCGGTTTTTGCCGCCGGTCTGCTGCTCTTTTTGCTCGCCGGCGTGGTCACCCTGCTCATCCGCACGGCTGGCTGGAAGCACGGAGGGTTGTCGCGTGTCAAGCATCGGTGACCGGTTCCTCGCCAGCCTGGCGTGGCTTTCCGGGGCCAGCGTGCTTTTAGCCATAACCCTGCTGCTGGCTTTCCTTGCCCACCGTGGCGTCGCAAGCATCGACCTGGCCCTTTTTTTCGGAGACACCCCCTGGGTCGAGGCCGTGCTGGGTCGAAGACCGGTCTTTGGCGGTATCTGGTCGGCGGTGGTGGGAACCTTTTCGCTGGTGGTGCTGTCGTCGGTCGTGTCCATTCCCGTCGGCATTGCCAGCGGCATTTACCTTGTGGAATACGCGTCAAACCGCTGGCGCATGGTGCTGGGCTTCATGGTCGACCTGCTGGCCGGGACGCCGTCCATTGTTATGGGACTGTTTGGCTTCACCATCATCCTGGCCCTTCGCAAGACCTTTCTGCCAGGGGCGCGCACCGGCCTTCTGCTGGCTGCCGTCTGTATCGCTCTGCTCATTCTGCCCTATGTCATCCGCACGACGGAATCGGCCCTTGAAGGCATCCCCGATCATTTGCGGCTGGTGGGACCAAGCCTGGGGTTGACCCGGTGGCAGAACATCCGGAAAGTCCTGCTTCCGCTCGCCAGTCGCGGGGTCCTGAGCGGTGCCATCCTGGCCATCGGGCGCGCCGCGGAAGATACGGCGGTGATCCTGCTGACCGGCGTCGTTTTCCACGCCGGGATTCCAGGTAGCCTGGTTGATAAGTTTGAAGCCCTGCCCTTCCGCATTTACTACCTGGCAGCCGAGCACCGCAATCCCCAGGAACTGAATCAGGGATTCGCCACCGCTCTGGTCCTTCTACTTCTGACGGGCCTGCTTTTCCTGATGGCGGTGTTGCTCCAGCGCAGTGTCGAAAGTCGATGGCAGACGCGATGATCGCACCACCCGAACCAACCGTGGCCGTATCGGGTCTGACCATCCACTTTGCCGGCAAAGCCGTGCTCGAGGAGGTGAATCTTACCCTCCGGCGGGGGCAGCTGACCGTGATCGTAGGCCCCTCGGGTTCGGGCAAAACGACCCTCCTGAGGAGCATCAACCGCCTGAACGAATGCTTCCCGTACTGTCGGACAGAAGGCAGCGTTCGTCTCCAGCTTGATGGACGAAACGGCAATATTTATGAAGATTTCCTGAGCCTGGCGGAGCTGCGCCGCCGGGTGGGGATGGTTTTTCAGACGCCCGCGGTCCTGCCCTTTTCGATCCGAAAGAACCTCACCATGCCGCTTGGGGTGACTCTCGGCCTGACGGGAGCTGCCGCTGCCGAACGGCTGGAACGGGCGTTGCGCGAGGTTTCCCTCTGGGATGAAGTGAAAGACCGGCTGAACGATCCCGCCTCAACCCTTTCCGGCGGGCAGCAGCAGCGTCTCTGCCTGGCTCGCGTGCTGGCACTGGAGCCGCAGGTGCTCCTTCTGGACGAACCCACCGCCTCCCTGGATTTCAGGGCTGCTGGCAGAATCGAGGAACTCCTCCTGAAGTTGAAGGAAAAGTATACGATCCTCGCGGTTTCGCACAGCCTCAGCGAGACCCGCCGCCTGGCCGATCGGGTCTGCGTGCTGCGGGAAGGCCGCATCGTGAAGGAACTCGAACGGCAGCATCTAAGCGACCCCGCGGTGTTTCAGCAACTCATCGAAGCCGCCTTTTGACGGCATAAAGGGATACCATGCTCAGTCTGAACATTCCCGGCGGAAAGACGCTGCAGCTGTCGCACCTGGTGTTGGACTATAACGGCACCATCGCCTGTGACGGGCGTCTTATCGATGGTGTGAAGGGCCGTCTCCTGGTTCTCGCCAAATCCCTGACCATTCACGTGGTGACCGCCGATACCTTCGGCAGCGTGCGAGAGGCCCTCACGGGGATTCCTTGCCGGCTGATCATCATTCCGGTCGAACATCAGGCCGAAGCGAAACGCGCCCGGGTCGCCGAATTGAAGGCAGCGTCCTGTGTTTGTGTCGGAAATGGGCGCAACGACCGACTCATGCTCCACGACGCCGCCCTCGGGATTGCCGTGGTGCAGGCCGAAGGCGCGTCCGTCGAAGCCGTTCTCGCGGCCGATATCCTCGTCTCCAGCGTCCTTGACGCGCTTGACCTGCTCTCTCATCCCCTGAGGCTTACCGCAACGTTGCGCTCTTGACCAACCGATCACCCGCTATTCCTGAGCTTCATCCCAAAAGACTATGGCATCTTGTTTTATGGGCATGTTCCCTTTACAATAGCCACTCTGAGCCGTTTGCCGGTGGTGGTTGGCGAAAGCGCTTCAGAGCCGTGCGCAGGAGGTGATGCTCGGCGTTTTCGGGGATATTGGGAGACAGCCTCAGGCGGGTCTTCCTGGGGTGTGCGGTCTATGGCGACTTGCTATTACAAAGTCTTGGGTGTCTCGGTTCGTGCCAGCCAGGAGGAGATCAAGCGTGCTTTTCGGTTGCTGGCGTTGCGCTGGCACCCCGACTGTAATCCGCATGATCCGACGGCGGCGGAGCGCTTCAGGGAGGCCTTGGAAGCCTACGAAAACCTGGTCGACCCCTCCCGCCGGGGGCGCTATGACAAGGCTCGAAATTATGCCAGGTCCAAGGGCGGTACGCGCCGTCAGCGGCGTTATGCCTCGCCCGGAGGGAGAGAGACTCCCTCGCAGACGGTTGAGGAGATCCTCAGGGAGGCCTTCGGCGTAGAGTTTGCCGGGTACCAGAGAGAGCAAAGGACAGCTGATCTGCGGTTTGACCTGCAGGTCCTCGAACGCGATGCTCTCAGGGGGACCGAGGAACGAATTGTCTTCCAGCGGATGGTTTTCTGCCAGGAATGTATGGGATATGGCAGCAGGGCGATGTCATCGACTTGCCCTGTCTGTCATGGCCAGCGTGAAGTGGAGGAAACCTGTGCCGTTACCGTAAGGATTCCAGCCGGCAGTCGCGAGGGAACGAGGTTGCGCCTGGTGGGCGAAGGCGATCGGCAGAGCCCGTGGACGCCGCCGGGGGATCTGGTCGTTTACCTGTATGTTGTTAGTGAGTGAAGGGTAAAAAGTGAAGGGTGAAAAAAGCAATACTGCGGAACTGAGCCATATCGACGCGGAGGGGCGGCTGCGGATGGTGGATGTGGGTGAGAAGGCTGTCACCCAGCGGGAAGCCCGGGCGGAGGCCTCCATTGTTCTGTCCCGTGAGACCCTGCAGCGGATTCTGGATCAGAACATGCCCAAGGGCAATGTTTTCGAGGCCGCTCGACTGGCGGGTATTCTGGCTGCCAAGAAGACCTCGGACCTGATCCCTCTCTGTCACCCGCTCCAGCCGACCGAGATCAGAATTGATTTCTCGGCGCATCCCGAGCAGAATCAAATCACCATCTCTTCTCTGGTCAAAACCCGGGATCGCACCGGGGTCGAAATGGAGGCCCTCGTGGCTGCCGCCACTGCGGCTCTCACCATCTACGACATGTGCAAGGCAGTGGAACGGTCGATGACGATCACGAACGTCCGGTTGAATTACAAGAGTGGCGGTAAAAGCGGAACCTATCAGCGCTCTTAGGGACCATTTGCCAGCGGTTTTTACTTTACTCTTGCGTGTGAGTGTGTTAGCCAAAAGCGTTTTTCCAATCCACGGGGGTGGTGCATGGATAAAGAAGCACAGCTTTTGTTTAAAGAGATCTTGACCAAGAGATTGAGCGAACTCCTCGCGGAAGCTGAAAAGACCGTGGCGGGCATGACCGATACGGAAGAGACCTTTCCGGACCCGACCGATCGGGCAACCCTCGAATCAGACCGGAATTTTCTCCTGCGCATTCGTGACCGGGAACGGAAGCTCATTATGAAAATCCGCGAAGCCATGCAGCGGATCGACGATGAAACCTTCGGGATCTGCGAAGCCTGTGGTGACGAAATTAGCATCGATCGTTTGAAGGCGCGACCGGTTACCACCCTGTGCATCGAATGCAAGCGCAAGCAGGAAGCCAGCGAGCGGGCCAGGGGAGCGTAGCTTCAGCACCCCCTGGGGTCATGCCACCGAAACGTGAACGACGCTTAAAAAGCGCTTTCGACCTGCAGTACGTCCCCAACCCAGATCACCCGCTCCCGGCCGTCGCTTTCCTGGAGGCGTAGTGCCCCCTCGCGGGTGAATCCCAAAGCCTTTCCCGACAATTCTTCCTTTCCCGACTGGATCTTCAGCTGTCTGCCCAGAATGGCCGAGGCCTGTTCGTAGGCGGGGAGGATCGCGCCGAAGCCATGCTGCAGGAAAAGATCGTATTCGGTTTCCAGGCGGTGGAGATAGTCAAGCAGCAGGTCCCGCCGGTTGACCGGGGTGCCGAGTTCCAGGGCTAAGGCAGTGGCAGGGTAGCGGAAGGGTTCGGTGAAATCCTGCTCCCGGTAGTTGGCGTTGATCCCGATGCCGACCACCAGAAAGCGGGTGGTGTCCTGGTCCGACTGCATGTCCGCCAGAATGCCGGCCAGCTTCCTGCCGTTGACCAGCACATCGTTGGGCCATTTGATGGCAGCCTTGAGCCCGTACTTTTCCTGCAGCAGTTTGACCAATGCCAAGCCGACGACCATCCCCGGCTGCGGAGCTTCCTGGACGGGCAGGGGAGTGGTGAGAATCACCGAGAGATAGATGCCGCAGCCGGGTGGGGATACCCACAGGCGCTGGAGGCGGCCTCGCCCCCGGGTCTGTTCCTCGGCGACCACCACGGTCCCGTGAGTTGCTCCCTGAGTCGCCAGCAGGAGCGCCTGGTCGTTGGTGGAGCCGGTCTGGGCAAAGTGATAGTAGGAATGGCCAAGCCACGAGGTGGTGAGGTTGGGGACGATTTCCTCGGCGATGAGCAGGTCGGGAACGGCCACCAGCCGGTAACCTTCCCGCGGGTGGCTTTCGAGCTGATAGCCCAGAGCTTTGAGGCTGCGGATGTGTTTCCAGATACTGGTACGGCTCAAGTGTAGCCGCGACGCCAGGGCGATTCCGGAAACATAGTGCCCCATGCTTTCTTTGAGGAGGCGCAAAACCTCCATGTGCGTTCGTCCGGTGCTTGACATGGATTGCCTCCCTTATCCTGCATGACCGGCAAAGTACCCGGCCGCAACCGTCAGCACGGCGACTTCGGCCACCTCATTCAAGGCCCCCAGCACATCGCCGGTCATGCCTCCCAACCAGCGCTGGGCCAGGATCCGCGCCAACATCGCACACCAGGCGACGATACCAAGCGAGAGAGCCGCGAATTTCAAATCGAAGCAGACCAGGATGGCGGCCGACAGGAGCACCGCCAGCACCACCTGGTGAAACGTCATGGCTTCGAGGAACGGCGTGGCCAGCCCGCCGGCCTTGCGCGCATGGGGCATCCGGTAAGCGCTCAGGACCATTGCCAGGCGACTCAAGACCGGCGCCAGGAGCATGCTAGTCCAGCAATGGGCAGATATGAGGGTGTGCAGCGCCGCCACTTTGAAGAGCACGGCAAAGATCAGGGCGAGGGCGCCAAGCGGACCGGTGCGGCTGTCCTTCATGATCTCGAGGCGACGTTCGCGAGTATAGCCTCCCCCGAAGCCATCCGCCACATCGGCCAGCCCATCCAGGTGCAGCCCGCGGGTCAGGAACGCCAGGAGCGCGGCGACCAGCACGGCCAGCATCAGGGGGGGAGCGGCGGGGAACAGGTATGCCGGGGCGGTTGCGCACAAACCGAGAACCAGCCCGACCAGGGGAAACCAGGAGAAACTGCCGGCCAGGTCGGATGGCGTGGCCTCCTGCGACGGGGTGAACGGCAGTCGTATAATGGTCAGAAACGATACCGCCAGAATCAACTGATGCCACATGAAGGATTCCCTGCAACTACAATGAAAAGCGGCTTTCCGCCCCTCTCCTGCGGGCAACATGCCGCAACCGGCGCGCCCATGGGGGTTCCTGACGATGGTTGCTCACCTGCCGGGCGGTCACTTGAGGCGTAGCGGCAGCCCGGCAACCACCAGGGTCACGGCCGGACAAACTGCCGCCAGTCGCTGATTGGCAAGACCGGCCAGGTCGCGGAACCTTCTGGCCAGCGAATTATCAGGGACGATTCCCCCGCCCACTTCATTGGCCACCAGGATCAGTGGGAACGGGACGGTCCTGATGAACTCCACCAATTCTCCCACCGCTTCCTCCGGGCGTTGGGTCGGAGCCTGAAGCAGTAAATTGGAGAGCCAGAGGGTGATGCAGTCAACCAGCACGGCCTGCTGGCGGCCTTGACAGGCCCTGAGGGTCGGCACCAGGTCGAGGGGACTTTCGATGGTCTCCCACGATTTCTCCCTTCGCCGGCGATGAATCCGGACCCGGTGCGCCATTTCCTCATCGAGCACCTGCGCGGTCGCAATATAGACATGGGGCGCAGGGAAGGCCTTGACCAGGGTCTCGGCGAAGGTGCTCTTCCCGCTCTTGGCGCCACCCAGAACCAGATGCGGGGTTTGAACGTCAGCGGTCAGCGGCATTTGGGGTCCAGGTCCGGGGCAAAGAGTGTCAGAAGGTGCTCGGCAACGAGCTTTTCCACCAGGTGGGGCAAGGGTTCGCGAACCGTCCCCACCACCACCAGGGGTTCCTGGGTCAGCGGCAGGACGAATTTGGCGGCGGACACGGAGGTGATGGCTTCGACCATCCGCGGGCTGACTTCCCCCATCATGGCGTGGCACAGCAGGATGGAGATGGGGCCGGTGATGGCATCAACCCGCTGGACACTCTGGCAGATGGCGTTTTCTCCGGTAGCACCCCGGTTGGCGCCGGCCTTCATCATCTGGGAGGTGGCGATGGCATTGGTGCCCAGGGCCCAGACTTCGACCTTCTCGCCGAGCATTTCCCTGATGTGCCTGATGATCGCGGTGCCGATCCCGCCGCCCTGCCCATCAATCACAGCGATCCTTGCCATCCAACCCTCCTCCCCGGTAACCGCCTCAGGAATCCTCATCCCTTTCAGCTCCCGCAGGCTGGTCGGGCACCAGCAAGCTCCATGCCCGAAACAGTTCGTGGTATCGCAGGATATACTCTTCGCCCTCGCTGGTTTTCACTTTGAAATAACGCAGCGGCATGCGCCTCGCATCCAGGTGGCCTTCGTACCATCGATCCAGGATGCATGCAATCTCGAAGCGCCGCTCACCCCAGTCGAACCCATAGGGTTCCTCGGCCTCGCGATACTCATCCCGAGTGCGAACGGTGATGCGTTCGAACTGCATAAACGGGACCCCAGCCTCCTTGCTGCTCGACCGTTGCCGGACAAGGGGGCGGCTTCGATCGTTTTGATTCATGACATCACTAAGGCGGGCGAGGCTTTCCCGGTGCTTCCCCGCGGGACAGCCTGCTTCCTTCGCCAGCGGCAGATAAGGATGCAGATTATAGTGACATCCCGTTACAAATAAAACCGTTTTTTGATAAGCTGCCAATGAGATTAATGTGATAGATTATACTTTCATTCTTGCTGAAGAGGAAGCCATGACAATCTGGAAACAGTACGAACCGGAACTGCTGACCGATCTCTACGAGCTGACCATGGCAGCCAGTTACCTGGCTGAGGGCATGACGGAGGAGGCGACCTTCAGCCTCTTCATCAGGGACCATCCGCAGCGCCCCTGTTTTGTCTCGGCAGGGCTGGAGCACCTCAAGGAGATCATCCCGCAGTTGCGGTTCAGCGACTCGTCCATCGCCTATATCGCCTCGACGGGCAAGTTTTCTTCCGGGTTTTTGCAGTATCTCGAGAATTTTCGGTTCACCGGAACGGTCCGGGGAATCCCTGAAGGACGCGTTTCCTTTGCCCAGGAGCCGGTTCTGGAGGTGACGGCCCCCATCATCGAAGCCCAGCTCCTGGAAACCCTGGTGCTCAACGTGATCCAGCTGGAGACGCTGATTGCCACCAAGGCGGCGCGCTGCGTGCAGGCCGCGCACGGGAAAGACCTCGTCGACTTCTCATTCCGCCGTACCCACGGCGTTGATGCGGGGGTAAAAGTGGCCCGCACCAGCTATCTCGCAGGCTTCGTCGGCACCAGCAACATGCTGGCGGGAAAGATTTATGGGATTCCGGTTTTTGGCACCATGGCCCACTCCTATGTCACTAGCTTCAGCCGGGAAATGGACTCCTTTCTGGCGTTCGCCCGAACCTTTCCCGACAACGTGGTGCTGCTCATCGACACCTACGACACTCTCTGCGGCGCCCACAAGGCCGTCCAGGTGGCCCAGCAGCTGGCCGCAAAAGGCCACAAGGTCCGCGGCGTGAGGCTCGACAGCGGGGATCTGGTGCAACTCAGCCGCGACGTACGGAAGATCCTCGATGAGGCGGGTTTTTCCGAGGTAAGGATCATGGTGAGCGGCAGTCTCGATGAATTTCGAATGCAGGAACTGCTAAAGGCGGGGGCCGCCATCGATGTCTTCGCGGTTGGCACCCGGATGGGGGTTTCGGCCGATGCGCCGTACTTTGACATTGTCTATAAGATTGTCGAGTATGACGGCCGGCCGCTGCTCAAGCTGAGCAGCGGGAAGAAGACCTGGGTGGGCAGGAAGCAGGTGTTCCGCTTCTATGACGAGGCGGGAAAGATGCGGGAAGACCTCCTGGGGCTGATGGAGGAATCCTACCCCGCCGGGAAACCTCTTGTCGAAACCATCATCGCCGACGGGAAAGTGGTGTACCCGCCCGAGTCGCTGGACCTCCTCCGCGAGCGCTTCCGGCAGGAATGGGAAACCCTGCCGACACCCTACCGCGAAATCGACTCACAAGCACATTCACATTATCCCGTCAGGATCAGCAAGCCCCTTATGGATCTGGAAGAGCGGATTGCCGAGCAACGGACCCGGCAGGAGATTACGGGACAACGTGATCCTTCCGCTTCCTGAAAGCGGTTGAGAGCCCTCTGGGCACTTATCATCATGACTCGCTCGTTTTGCCATGTTTTCCAATAACGCAATGACAGGCAAGCTGGAGGTGATTCGGATGAAGGAATTCGAACTGGAAGCACTGGCGGAGTACGACGGCAAGGATGGAAGACCGGTCTATATCGTGCACCAGGGTCGGGTGTTCGATGTCAGCCAGAGCCGGATGTGGAAGGGTGGCCTTCACATGAAGCGCCATCACGCCGGGAGGGACCTGACCACCGATTTCGGTGGTGCCCCCCACGGCCTCGAGGTGTTCGAAAGGTATCCGCAGGTGGGTGTGGTCAAGCTCCGGGAAGCTTTCGAACAGCCCCTGCCGGAATTGCTTGCCCGGCTCCTGAAGCGGTTTCCCTTCCTGCGGCGGCATCCTCATCCCATGACCGTCCATTTCCCGATAGTGTTCATGCTCTCCGCCACCCTGTTCAACCTCCTCTATGTCGTCACCGGTGTCGCGTCGTTTGAAACCACCGCCTTCCATTGTCTCGGGGCGGGCATACTCTTCATGCCCGTGGTCATCCTCACCGGGCTCTACACCTGGTGGTTGAACTATCTGGCCAAGCCCATAACTCCGATTAAAATCAAACTCTTCGTTTCCCTGGCGCTGTTCCTTGCCGCTTTAGTCCTCTTTGTCTGGCGGTTCCAGTCTCCTGAGATCCTGGTTGCTCACAGCGAGGAAAGAGCCCTCTTCTTCCTTTTCAGCATGGCGCTCACCCCCCTGGTCGTCATCATCGGCTGGTTTGGCGCCAATCTCACGTTTCCCCTTGAAAAAGATGAATGAGACCCTATCTTGCCAGCATTGCGGTTGATTGGCTGGTGCACGTGGCAAGTACCAAAAACAATCCACGAAGTCACACGAAGTTACACGAAGAGATGTGGAGAAGAGAACCTAGGAACCCTTTGTGTCTCTTTGTGTGACTTCGTGGACAAAAGAGAAAGGATGGCCATGGCGCAATTCGAATATCGGATCACCCTGCATCCGGCGGAGTCCTTCAGGGATGTTGTCTATTTCTGCTCCAGCGAGGGCCGTTGCGAGCTGAAGGAAGTGCCTGCGGACCAGATCGGCAGACTTGAGGAGGTCTTGAACGAGCAGGGGCAGCGAGGATGGGAGCTGGCTCAGGCCACGTTTGGCAACCGGGGGGTGCTGATCATCTGGCGGAGGGCCCTCGCAAATCCCCGGAAGGAATTAGCGGCCTAGATTGGTGGAGCTGGTTCGAGGTGGTTAGGTTGTCGGTGAGGGTGAGAGGAGCTTATGATGATGAAAACTATCAAAGTCAAAGGCATGTCCTGCCAGCATTGTGTCAAGGCGGTCACTAGGGCACTCGGCGAAATCGACGGCATCGAGCAGGTCCGAGTTGATCTGGAGCGGGGTGAGGCGACTTTTGAGGAAGTGACGGCGGTTCCCATGGAAGTGCTGCAGGAACGGATCAAGAAGGCTGGGTTCGAGCTTGGCTAAAGAGGTCATCCATATCGGCGGTATGACCTGTGCGGCCTGTGTCAGGCGCGTCGAACAGGGGATTGCGGCCCTGGAAGGGGTGCGGGCGGCGACGGTGAATCTTGCGACGTCGCAGGCATCGGTGGAATTCGATCCGGAGGTGGTCGATCAGGGTGCGATTGTGCGGAGGATCGAGGAGCTGGGTTATGAACCCATCATTCCCGCCCGGTCTGATGCTGGTTCTCCAAGGAAGACGACCCTTCTTGTCGGCGGCATGACCTGTGCGGCCTGTGTCCGGCGTGTCGAACAGGCTTTGACAGCAGTCCCGGGGGTCGGGTCCGCTGCCGTGAATCTGGCTTCAGCGCGCGCTACCGTGCAGTACGATCCGCATCTGGTGACTCTCGCTGCGTTGCGACGAGTGATCGAGGATGCGGGCTACGAATACCTCGGGATTCTGGAGGAGCTTAAGGAAGATCCCATCGAGGTGGCCCGTGAGCAAGAAATCCGGGAACTCAAACGCAAGGTCCTGGTGGGGGCGGTCTTGAGCGCCATGGTGATGGTGGGGAGTATGCCGGAGTGGTTTCCACCGCTGCGCCATGTCCCCGTCCCGGTGCTGCATGCGGCGCTTTTCCTGCTGACCACGCCGGTGGTTTTCTGGGTGGGGCGGCGCTTCCTGGTCGGTGCGATCAAGGTGGCCCGCCAGAAGACCTCGGACATGAACACTCTGGTCGCCCTCGGCGCCCTGTCCGCTTACCTCTATTCGACTGTGGCGACCGTTTGGCCAACCTTTTTCGGCGATTCCGGCCAGGCCCCGCATCTGTACTATGACGGCGCAGCGATGATCATCACCCTGGTGCTCCTCGGGCGTCTGCTGGAAGCCAGAGCTCGCGGGAAGACCTCGCAGGCCATCAAACGGCTCATGAAGCTTACCCCGGCCACGACTCGCGTGCTGCGCGACGGTGCCGAAATGGATGTGCCGGTAGCGGAAGTGGTCCGCGGCGAGCTGATGGTGATTCGACCCGGCGAACGGATTCCCACTGACGGCGTGGTGGTAGAGGGCCGTTCGGCGGTGGACGAAGCGATGCTCACCGGCGAAAGCCTGCCGATCACCAAAGAAGCTGGTAGTGAAGTCTTTGCAGGCACCATCAACATCAGCGGCAGTTTCACGTTCCGCGCCACCCGCGTGGGGTCGGAGACGGCGCTCGGCCGGATCATCCGTTTGGTCGAGGAGGCCCAGGGATCCAAAGCTCCCATCCAGCGGTTTGCGGACAAGGTAGCCTCCATCTTTGTCCCGGTGGTGCTGGCGATCGCCGGGGTGACTTTTGCCGTATGGTATTTGGCCGTTCCTGAGCCGAGTTTCAGCCGTGCCCTGTTGAACTTCGTGTCGGTGTTGATCATTGCCTGCCCCTGCGCCATGGGCCTGGCAACGCCCACCGCGGTCATGGTCGGGACGGGGCTGGGAGCCGAGCAGGGCATTCTGATCAAGGGAGGCGAGAGTCTGGAACGGGCTTGCGCCCTGACGACGGTGGTTTTTGACAAAACTGGGACCCTCACCAGGGGAACTCCCGAAGTCATCGAGGTGATTCCGGTGGGGGCAATGGCCCGAGAGGAAATTCTGAAAACGGCGGCTTCGCTGGAAACGCTCTCCGAGCACCCTCTCGGCAAAGCCATTGTCGCCAGCGCACTGGAAGCGGGCATGACCGTCGAAGAGGTGCGTGACTTTACGGCTCTGCCGGGCTTGGGTGCGTCAGGTCTGGTGCAGGCCCGGCGGGTGCTCGTGGGGAACCTGAAATTGCTGGAAGAAAAGGGTGTTTCCGCCCTTCCCGGCGATGAGATTATCAGAAAACAGTTTTCTTTCGGCAAGACCTGTGTTTATGTGGCGGTGGCGGATGTACTTGTCGGGGTCCTGGTGCTGGCGGACGGGTTGCGGGAATCGTCCCGGGAGGCGGTGGCGCAATTGCAGGCCATGCATCTCGACATCGGCATGATCACGGGCGATCATTTCGAAACCGCCCGGGCCATCGCCGGGGAGCTTGGCATTCAGCGGATCATGGCGAACGTCCTTCCCCATGAAAAGGCTGGCGCCATCCGGCAACTGCAGGCCGAAGGCAGGATTGTGGCCATGGTTGGGGACGGCATCAACGATGCTCCGGCCCTGACCACCGCTGATGTGGGTATAGCCATGGGGGCGGGAACGGATGTGGCGATGGAGGCCAGCGACATCACCCTCATCCGCGACGACCTGCGGCTGGTCGCTTCGTCGATCCGGCTCTCGACCCTGACCATGCGAGTGATCAAGCAGAACCTCTTCTGGGCCTTTTTCTACAATTCTCTTGGAATTCCCGTTGCGGCCGGTGTGCTCTATCCTTTTTTCGGTATTCTCCTTAACCCCATGTTTGCCGCTGCGGCCATGGCCATGAGTTCCGTATCCGTGGTGGGCAACGCGCTCCGTCTGAGACGGATGAAGTTCGAAGCTTGAAACTGGAAGCTTGGAAGGTGTGACTGGGAGGGGGTTGCCGGGTCGCTCGCACGAACCGGTACGACCGGGTGATGCTCCCGCACCGTGATGTTTTTGGACAGGTGTCTCATCAAGGAGGTTAGGAAATGGATCGTTACGTGTGTCAGGTTTGCGGTTACGTGTACGACCCCGCCGCTGGTGATCCCGACAACGGTATTGCCGCCGGGACCAAGTTTGAGGATCTGCCGGATGATTGGACCTGCCCGGTTTGCGGGGCATCCAAGGATGATTTCGAGAAGGAATGAGGATGGCGCCAGGAAGGAGTTGAGGGGGATGATTTTTAACTTTAATGCTGCTGAAGTATTTGATATTGCTATTAACATTGAGGAAAACGGCAAGCGGTTCTATGATCGGAGCCGGGAGCTCGTCAAGGACCCCGAGGTGCAGAAGCTCTTTGCTGAGCTTGCCCAGGAGGAAATCAAGCACAAGGAAAAATTCACGGCGCTCAAGAACCAGCTTCCGGCGAGTACGGCGGCGGGCACCGTTTTTGACCCGAACAATGAGCTCGATCTCTATCTCAAGATGATGGCTGACCAGCACGTCTTTGTTTCCAGTGACGGGGTGGATGCCCAGCTTGCCAAGATCCAGAATGCGGCGGATGCCGTGAAGATGGCGGTGGAGTTTGAAAAGGATTCGGTGATCTTCTTCCTCACCATGCAGGACGCCACCGAAGAAGCTCAGGGTAAGGCCTTTATCGGCGCCCTGGTTAAGGAAGAACAGGAGCACCTGCGGCGCCTCACGCTCGAGCTGAAACGGATCAGCCGGAAGTGAGGACGCCGGGGTTTGAAACGTCTTGCCGGGGTCGTGCGGCTCCCGGTGCCAACGCCTGTCGGCCCGGCCTTCGGCCCGGACCGACAGCTTCACTTTGAGGAGGGAACGAACGATGGCGAAAAAGGTGAAGATTTTCACCGCACCGACCTGCGGCTACTGTGCTCAGGCCAAGGCCTACTTCACGGAAAAGGGCATTGCCTTCGAAGCATTTGACGTGACCAGTGATGCCGAGGCGATGCAGGAGATGAGAAAAATCTCGGGAGGAGCTCGCAGTGTCCCGGTGATTGCAGTTGGCGAGGAGGTCATTGTGGGCTTTGACCGGAGCGCCGTTGAAAAGGCTCTGGAGGGAGCCTGATCCGCCCCCGCCCCCGGCCGGAGTGCAGGAAGAACCAGGCCGCTCCGGGAATTGTCTCACGGGTGCCGACCACCCTGTTCCCCTGACGGCTACGAGGATATCGATCATGGAAGTAGTCCTGTACAGCATTGACGGTTGCCCCTTCTGCGAGAAAGCCAGGGCCTTTCTCGCGAGCAAGGATATCATCTTCCAAGAGATCTCGGCGCCACAAGGGTCTCAGGCCTGGGAGGAGATGAAGAACCTGACCGGCAGCGGGACCGTACCGCAAGTCCTCATTGGCGGCCATGCCATTGGCGGCTATGCCGATCTCGTTGACCTGGAACTCACCGGCAAGCTCCAGGAAGCACTGGGGTTGAAGCAGGCTCAGCCCGCTCCGCAGCTCTATGACGTGATCATCCTCGGTGCTGGCCCGGCAGGTTTGAGCGCAGCCATCTACACCATTCGGAAGCTGCTGAAGACCCTCATCATCAGTGCGGACGTTGGCGGCCAAATTGCCTGGACCAGCGATGTGGAGAACTATCTTGGCTTCAGCCAGGTCAATGCGGCCGAACTGGTGAGCAAGTTCGAGAGCCACGTCAAGCGGTTCGACGTCGAGAAGATCATCGGCAGCGAAGTCAGCGCCGTGGATCTGATCGGGCGCAGCAAGCGGGTTACCACGAGCGACGGCAAGACCTACTGGGGCAAGACCTTGATCATTGCCACCGGCGGCCGCCATCGGCCGCTCAACATTCCTGGCGAAAAGGAACTGCTCGCCAAGGGTCTCACCTATTGTTCGACGTGTGATGCGCCGTTGTTCGCCGGTGCCGAAGTGGCCGTGGTGGGCGGCGGGAATTCCGCGCTCGGAGCGGTGGTCGATCTCATTAACATTGCCACCAGGATCACGCTCATTTCGCTCACCCCCCTTACAGGGGATCCGATCTACCGGGAAAAAGTGGTTAAGTCGGAAAAGGTCGAGATATTCACGGGGTACCAGCCCACCCGGGTGCTCGGTGAAACCATGGTCGAGGGCCTGGAATTCAAGTCGCTCGCTACCGGGGAGATCAAAACGGTCGCGGTCGAAGGGGTGTTTGTCGAGATTGGAATCCAGCCCAACACCAGCCTTTTCCTTGATATTCTGACCACCAACGACAAAGGGGAAATCCTGGTCGACACCCAATGTCGGACCGGGGTGGCCGGCGTCTTTGCTTGCGGGGATGTGACCAACGTACCCTTCAAACAGGTGGTGGTTGCCGTCGGCGAAGGGGCCAAAGCGGCTCTTTCTGCTTACAATTATCTCATGAGTCAGAAATAGCCGGGCGTTCCGCAAGGCGCCCGGTAAACGCGAACCCCCGCCGCCCTTCAATGGGGGAAGGATTGCGGTAACCTCCCCTGGCGAAGGGGGATTGAGCGGGATGTCAAGACCACGCTTATCAGGTCGGATCGTGAGCTGCCATGGCAAGAGTCCCCGCACTGGAGTTGAGCCGCTGTACGGTCTGTGAAGCCTGCCTGGAAGTTTGTCCTGAAATTTTTGCCATGAATCCGGCGGGATATATCGAAGTGGCGGATCTCCCTTCTTATCCCGAGGAATGTGTTGAGGAGGCAATCAAGTATTGCCCTGCTGCCTGCATTTCGTGGGAAGACCGCCCCCAGCATCTTTCTGGGGGAGATTGATGAACGTACCGGGCAGACCCTTTGGGACCTTGAGAACCAGAATTGCCGGGCTGCTGAGCACCGATCAGCCGGTTGCGTTGCTTTGTAGGTGGTCCGAAGTGCCGCCCCAGCGCCTCATCAATCCCCTGCTCTCATTCCTCTACAGCACGGAGGCCCAGGTCAAATGGCGGGCCGTTACGGCAGTGGGGATCGTGGTCGCCAGGATGGCCGATGACGACCTGGAAGCCGCCCGGACCGTCATGCGGCGGCTCATGTGGAGTCTCAATGACGAATCGGGCGGCATCGGCTGGGGGGCGGCGGAAGCGATGGGAGAAATCATGGCCCGGCAGGCCCGGCTGGCAGAAGAATATCACCGGATTCTCCTCTCGTATATCCGGGAGGACGGCAATCGCCTCGACCATGAAGCCCTGGAGACCGGTGCGCTCTGGGGCCTCGGTCGCCTGGCCATGACCGGGCCGGACCTGCTGGGTGACGCTGCGGTCCATCTCCTCCCCTACCTGCACTCCCGGAACTCCGACCAACGTGGGCTGGCGGCGTGGGCTCTGAGTTTTCTGGGCGCAAAGGTCCCACCCAGCGTATGCGGGAGCCTGCTCCAAGATCCGGTTGAAATCACTATCTACGAGAAGGAAACGTTCAGCCGCTATCGACTCGCGGACCTCGCAGCCAGACTCCTTGCAGAATAGCGAACCGCAGAACCGTGAAAGAGCGAACCGCAGAACCGCAGAATGTCGAATATCGAACCGCAGAAGGTGGAAGTGCGGGCTGTGGGGGATCGCTGAGGGCTGAAGAAACCGTCAAGAGTGCAGGTCGAAGGGTGAAGTGTTGCTCTGATCATGACGTGAGAAGTCTGAATTCTTAATGAAGCAATCGACAGGTGTTGATCGCTGGCTGATTCTTCGGTTCTGCATTCTATATTCTACATTCTGCGGTTCGCCTTTTAGCAATGGAGGGGTAGTATGAAAATCTTTATTACTGGCGGTACCGGGTTTGTGGGGAGTTATCTAACGCGGCGTTTCACCGATTTGGGCCACACGGTCACCGTCATTACGCGCTCGCCGAGAAGCGATGATGAATTACCGCCCGGCGCCGTTTTTTGCCAGGGTAATCCGAATCAGGCCGGGGCCTGGCAGGAGCGGTTGGCTGAGCATGATGTCGTCATCAACCTTGCCGGAAGATCCATCTTTTCGCTGTGGACGGCCAAAGTGAGGCGGGAGATCATGGACAGCCGGGTCCTCACGACACGGGGCGTGGTCGATGCTCTGCGGAACACCGGGTCGGGCAAACTGCTGCTCAGCACCTCGGCTGTGGGCTACTACGGCAATCGTAGCGGTGAGATGGTGCTTGACGAGGATAGCCCCGCCGGGGATGGTTTTCTGGCGGAAGTGGCGAAGGTCTGGGAGCAGGAGGCTCAGCGGGCCGAAGAATTCGGGGTGCGAGTGGTCCGCTGCCGCTTCGGCATTATCCTCGGCCGCAACGGTGGGGCGCTGCAGACCATGCTTCCGGCCTTCCGGTATTTCCTGGGAAGCCCTCTGGGAAATGGTCGCCAGTGGTTCCCCTGGATTCATCTGGAGGACCTCTTTGGCATCATGAGCTTTGTGATGGCAAATCAGACGATCTCCGGCCCGATCAACTGCACGGCGCCCAATCCGGTTCGCAATCGGGAATTCACCAAAGCCTTGGCGAAGGCCCTGAAGAGATGGGCCATCCTGCCTGGCATTCCCGCTTTCCTGCTTCGAACCCTGCTGGGAGAATTCGGCAGCGTGCTCCTCGACGGCCAGCGGGCGCTTCCAAAACGTCTGCTGGAGGCGGGATGCCACTTTTGCTTTCCCACCGTGGAGGAGGCCCTGCGCGACCTGCTCGGCAACAAAAGGTAACGAATTTATTCGGTTGCTGCCTCAGGGCAATCGCACGAAATTATCCGACATTGAGCAGGGTGAGCAGGTAGTCATTGTCCCACCCTGCGCGCTTCCGTTTAATTTTGATGCCAACTCTAGCCGTTTTTTCTTGTTTGCATAGACTCA
>Ga0255347_1000891_pt1 | contig 52039 bp, 38 predicted proteins | sample wastewater_treat_2_FD_192479 | JGI IMG/M metagenome (GOLD analysis project Ga0255347, IMG submission 192479) | Wastewater microbial communities from Lulu Island WWTP, Vancouver, Canada - plant24 | ecosystem: Engineered > WWTP > Wastewater > Unclassified | place: Canada: Vancouver, British...
CGCTCTACCCCTCGGGCCCCCAGCATTCCCGCCACTCCCTTGAGGGCATGGGCCGTCCGATGAACGGCCTCATGGTCCCCGGCGGCCAGTTGCTCAATGAGCATCGTGCCGTCACCTCCATGTTTTTCCGCAAAGAGACGCAAGAAATGAAGATAGCGGCGCACGTCACCCCTCAGCAGCTCGAGGCCAGCGGCAACCTCCAAGCCTTCGATAGCTTCAAGACGGGGCAACCAGGGAAATGCGGCAGATTGAGCAGAATCTCCCCCGAACGAGTCGTCGGAGAGTACGACCGGGGGCGTTCCAGAGCGCTCGGGCAGCCACCTTACCAGGGTCTCATAGAGCTGCTGCGGTTCCACCGGCTTGGCGATGTAATCGTTCATACCGGCCTGCAGACAGCGCTCGCGGTCCTCACCAAAGGCGTGGGCGGTCATCGCCAGGATGGGAAGAGCCTCCCGGCCGGGCAGGCTGCGTATCGCTTGGGTGGCATTCAACCCATCCATCATCGGCATCTGCACGTCCATGAGGATGAGGTCGTAGGGCGTCTTGCGCACCATGGCCACGGCAATTTCCCCATTTTCGGCAACGCTCACCTTCATCCCGACTGCCTCCAGCAACTGGCGGGCCACTTCCTGATTGATGGTGCTGTCCTCTGCCAGGAGAATGTGGGCGCCGCCCCGCTTGATCAACTCCTGCTCGGTCAATCCCGTCGGCGTCCAGGCAGCAGAGCGCGCCGGTGAGCAGATGATTTCCTGAAAGGCATCGTACAGCGCCGAAGGGGTGACAGGCTTGGCCAGGACCTTGGTGACGCCGACCCGCGCGGCTTCTTCCCGTGGTAGCTGGTCCCCCCAGGTAGTGACCATGAGGTAGATGGGACGCTTTGTCAGTTGCTGCGATTGCAGTCGAAGCAACGTTTCGATGCCGTTCATCCCGGGCATCAGGTAATCGACGATGATTAGCCCGTAGGCATCACCGGCCTGATCGGCCTCGGCGATCGCTGTCAGTCCTGCTTCCCCGGAAGCGACGGCGTCGACGCGCAGGCCAAGCTCCGACAGCATGGTGATCAGGGTCTCCCTGGCCTCTTCGAGATCGTCGATAACGAGCGTTCGCATGCCTTTGAGCGAGAGGAAGCATGCGACTTCTTTCGGCATGAGCTGGGATTTCTCAAAGGGAATCTCGACCCAGAATACGCTGCCTCGCCCGCTCTCACTTTCCATGCCGATGCGCCCGTTCAGCAACTCGGTCAGCCGCTTGCTGATGGGCAGTCCGAGACCGGTACCGCCGAAGCGGCGAGTCGTCGAGCTGTCCGCCTGCTGAAAGACCTCAAAAAGACGTTCCATTTGTTCACCCGTAATGCCGATGCCGGTGTCCCGCACCTCGAGGCGCAGAGTTACAGCGTTGGCCTCCTGGCTCACGGTGCGGCCAGTGATCACAATGCTCCCTTGGTCGGTGAACTTCACGGCATTGCTGAGGAGATTCAGAATGATCTGGCCAACCCTGAGTCGGTCGCCTCGCAGGACGGGGGGCACCCCCTCCAGGTCAACCAGCAGCTCCAGCCCTTTCTCTGCAACCTTGTCCGCGACGATGGCGCATGCATGGTCAATGACCCGCGTTGGCTCAAAGTCAGCAACCTCCAGCGTGATCTTATGGGCTTCGATTTTGGAGAGGTCCAGGATATCGTTAAGGATTTGCAGGAGGTGTTGGGCCGCCCTCGACAGCATCTCGAGGTGGTTGAGCTGCCGAGCGGTGAGGGGATCGCGCTTCATCAGGAGGGCGAAACCAATGATGGCGTTCATGGGAGTGCGGATCTCGTGGCTCATATTGGCCAGAAAGGAGCTTTTGGCCTGGCTGGCAGCCTCGGCTGCCGCCCTGGCTGTCTCCAACTCGGCGGTTCGCGAATCGACCAGTTCCTCCAGATGGGTGCGGTATTCTTCCAGTTCCTGCGCGATGCGCACCTTTTCAGTGACGTCCAGGGCCGTGCCGACAACCAGGGGCTGGCCATCGACGAGCACGAACCGGTTGTTGAATAAATAGGGGATGCGAGTCCCGTCCTTGGCCACAATGATCGCCTCAGCGCTCGTTTCATCTCCCCCCAAAACACTCTTGATCCGTGCGGAAATCACCACTCGGTCGTTGCCTTCGAAATGGTCGAGAACGGGCATCACCGCCAACTCTTCCGCGCTGCGCTGCGTGACTTCCTCAACCCGCTTGTTCCAGAGCACCAGCCGGCCGTTGAGGTCGATGGCGTAGAAGAGGCCCGCCACGGATTCCATGAGCGTTTGCCGGAAGCTGTGCTCCTTGTGCGCTTTCGTTTCTGCCGCCGCGAATTCCAGGGCGAAGGCGAGGTTGCGCGCGAGTCGCTCGAACAATTCGACTTCCTGGTCATCGAAGAAGTTCTGAACATCGGCATAAACCTGGAAAGACGCCTTGGTCCGCCCGGAGACCACGATTGGGAAGGCTGCCGCAGACCGAATCCCGCGCTCGGTGAGTGAGGCGCTCCAGGGCGACAGGGAAGGATCTTCGGTAATGTCGTTGATGATCCTGGAAACGCCGGTGCGAAAAGCCACGGTGGCAGGTCTATCCTCCGTGAGCGCGATCTTCAGGTGTTTTACATAGTCGCTGAAAGTGCCGACCACCGCCGCCGGTCGGATGATGCCGTCTTCGGAAACCTTGCCAACCCAGGCCATGCGCAAGCCACCCATGTCGACGGCAATGCGGCATGCCTCCCGAAAGAGTGCTTTGGCGTCACGGACATGCACAATGGCTTCACTGATGCCGCTGATCATGGCGTAGATCCGGTTGAGGCGGAAAATCCGGTCTTGAGCCTCCTTGTTCAGGGTAATGTCCTGCGCTATGCCCAGGATGGCGACAGGCTGTCCCTCTGCATCGCGCTCAAGCTCCGCCCTTTCCTCGACCCATTTCGTTTTCGTACCGACCACAATGCGATGGACAGTGCGGTAGGGCACTCCGATCCGGGCCTGATTCCATGCCTCCAGCACCCGCTCGCGATCGTCCGGATGGACACACTTGAAGAAAACCTCCAGAGTGATAGGGCTACCAGGGGCTACTCCGAAAATGCGGTAGGTCTCGTCGGACCAGGTCAGCAATTCGTGCCCGAGGTCCAGATGCCAGTGGCCGGTGTGGGAGACGGTCTGGGCGTGTTTGAGGAAGGTCTCGCTCTGGCGCAGCGCCTTGAGGGCTTCCAGGCGCTCCTTGCTGAGCAGGGCCATGCCGAGTTGGTCGGCGATCTGGCAGCCGAAGGTGATCTCATCCGCTTCCCACCGGTGCTGGCGGTTCACGTGCTCGAAGCAAGTGATCCCGCGATTGCGGCCTCCGGAAATGATGCTGCAGTCGAGCAGGGAGGTGATGTTCAGGGGCTTCAGGTAAGGTTCCACATAGCCTGCGGTGCGCGGATCCGTGAGCGGCTCGCTGGCATCCACGTAGCGAGCGGTCTTGAGCTCCTGGAATTCGGCCCGAAACGCCTGCTCCTCCAGGACCTGCCCCCGGGAGTGAACTTTGGGAGTGGCTTCGTAAAGGTCCATACATTCGAGACGCGTCCCCTCCTGGTTATACAACCAGACGGAAACCCGCTCGATGTCCAGGGCTTGAGAGAGCAGTTCCGTCATTCCCTGGGCGAACTCATCCATTTTCCCATTGATCGCGAACTCATCCGCACTGAACAGCCCGAGCAGCTGATTGTGCAGCTGGAGACGCTCAGCCCGGGCCTTGAGCTCCCGCTCCCGGGCCTTTTGTTCGGTGATGTCACGCCCGACAGCAGCCACCAGGGGCCGTCCTCCGAAATTGACCGGCCTGGCGGTGACGGCAACATCCCGCAAACTGCCGTCCTTGTGCCGAAGACTCGTTTCATACTCGGTCGGTATTCCTGCGGCAATTCTCGCCGATAACGCAATAAGCTGGTTGGCCGTCAATTGGGCTTCGATATCCATTACCGAGAGACGGGAGAACTCCTCCCGCGTGTAGCCGAGCATTTGATGGGCAGCAGCGCTGAATTCGACGTAATGCCGCGTCAGAGGCTCCACCAGAACGATCGCGTCGGTGGTTTGGGCAAACATGGTGGCAATGAGCTGCTCACGCTCCCTGAAAGCCTCCGCCGCCTGCCGGCGATCCGCACAGCTAGCCAGGCGGCCTACGATCGCTTCCGCCAGGAAGCGCTCTTCCTCGAGAAAAGGGCTCTCTCCATCCCCCCCCGGCGGCCGCGCTTCAAGATAGGCGACCGTCAGCCGGATGGGCTCCCCCTCTTGGGTTGATGCCTCCGCCGTCAGCATCCAGGGAGTTTCGGCGAAATTCGGCGAGCTGAACATCAAGCCGACATATTCGAGGCGAACAGCCGTGATGTCCGGATACTGCCAACCAGCAGGGAGGCTTTGGACCACCCGAAGCAACTGTTGATCCAAGGGGGGTTCCATATCCTCGGTCATGGCGAATAGCTCATAGAGACACCGCTGCTCCTTGACCCGCTCACCCAGAGCGCGATGGTTCCTCAGGCTTCCCGTGATGTCTCGGGCGATGCCCAGGATACCCGTGAGCTTGCCGGTACTATCGTAGATGGGTGCCTTGGTGGTCTCGAGGACGATTTCCTCACTACCGCCGGGAAACCGGAAGCGCTCTTCGATTTTGCAGGGGCCTCCCGCCTCGATGGCCTGGCGGTCATATTCGTGAAAGATCTCGGCGGTCTCCTGGTCGAAGAAGTCATGGTCGGTTTTGCCGATGATGTCGGCTTCTGGCGCGCCGTAAAGGTGTTCAAAACCTGGATTGCAGCTCAGATAACGGCCGTCCGGGTCCTTAGCCCACACCGGGTCGGGGATAGCCTGAAGCAGGGTTTGTAGCCTGGTCTTCTCGTACTCCAGTGCCAGTTCGGCCTTCCTGCGCTCGGCGATTTCCATCTGGAGTTGCTTGTTCGAAGATTCGACTGCTGTGAGCGCTCGCTTGATGTCGCTCAAATCTCTCGCTACACAAACACTGCCCAGAGTCTTTCCCTCACTATCCCTCAGGAGACTGATGGAAATCTCGAAGGTTGCGACGGTGCCGTCACGTTTCTTCATGTTGATCGCGGATCGTCGAACGGAGTCTTGGCGGCGCAACTCCTCAAGCATGCGGGTGAGCTCGTCTCTGTCTGCATACAGGCCGAAAGCTGATTGTCCCGCGAGCTCATCAAAGCTGTACCCGTACTGTTCCGCTGCCCTTCTGTTCCACTTGATGAACCTCCCATGCTTGTCGACAATCCCAATGCCGTCGGGAGAATTGAGGAAGACGTTTTCAAGGAGCTCGTTGGCTCGTCTGAGTTCATCTACCGCCTGTCTTTGCTCGGTGATGTCCTGAAACGTTCCCTGAACCTTGACACACCTGTCGCCTTCGCGAAGCGCCCTACCGATGGCACGGCACCATTTGACATTCCCTTTGGCCGTAAGCAGCTGGGCGTCAAAAGTCAGCGGCTTGTCCTCTTCAATGAGTGCCCGCATTGCTTCGGCAACGAGGGGCCGGTATTTCGGAAGATAGAAGCTCACATGCTCGTCCGGGCAGGGAATCGGCTCACCGGGTTCGATTTCAACGATATCGTGGGTCCCGCGCGTCCAGTTGGCCTTGCGAGTGATCAAATCCATTTCCCAGCCGCCGATCTTCGCGATTTGACCGACTTCATTGAGATGTGCTTCACTCTTCCGCAGGGCCTCTTCGGCCTGCTTGCGCTCGGTGATATCGGTGACAACGACCACCCGGCAGGATTTGCCTGCATAGGTGATGTCGTGGGAGCAGGCCTCGACATTGATGAGCGTTCCGTCCTTGAGCTGGTGACGCCGCTCGCCGCAGACCTTGACATGCCCTTGCAGGGTAGCCGCCTGGTGGACGACGGCTTCCCGCTCGGCTTCCGGGAAGAGATCGGGAAGCCGCAGGGCCTGCGCTTCCTCCCGACTGTAGCCGTAGAGCTGCCTGAAAGCCTCGTTCACTTCGACGAGGACCAGGTTTCCCCGTTGGTAGATGAACATGGGCGCGGGATTATGCTCGAACAGTTGACGATACTGCTCTTCGAGCTGATGAAGCCGGGTGATGTCGCGACCGACGCCAAGAATTCCGATGAGCCCGCCGGAAGCATCGCAAACCGGCGTCTTGATGGTCTCGATCAACTCCTGGTGACCGTCGTCGGCAAAGGTTGCCCAGCCCCTGCAGATGCTTGGTTGTCTCGTTTTCATGACCTGGCGGTCTTGCGCACGGAAGAAGTCGGCCAGGTCCTTTTCCGTAAAGTCATGGTCGGTTCTACCCAGCATCTCGGCTTCCCGGGCGCCCATGAGGCGCTCGACGCGCTCATTGCAGGCGAGAAACACACCGTCGGAATCCTTCAGCCAGACAAGGTCGGGAATGGCGTTCAGGAGCCTGCGCAGGCGGTCCCGTTCCTGGTCATTATTATGAATAGGTTCTGGTGGGGTGGTCATGGTCACTCCTGGGGTTCCGCATCGGCCAGGGTCCGTTGGATGTGTTCAAAGGTTTCCCTCACCGCTGCGAAGGCTTCCACCACTTCGGCGATCCTATTGGCGGAGCGCATCACTTTGCCTCAGATTCCGCCCGCATTTCTTTGATGAGACTATTCAGGTCCAAATCCGGCTCGTCAAGCAGGATCGCTCCGGTGGCATCCCGGTGGATTAAGGCAATCCCCGGATGCTCATCTTCCAGTTGCTGCAGAATCGAGTGCTGGCGTTTGACTTTCTTCAGCAGGGAGCGACCGGCGAGGGCGAGTTCCCGATGCTGCAAGGCCTGGCGAAGGGTGACCCGCAGTTCGAGCTCATTGCAGGGCTTTGTCAAATAACGATAAATGCGTCCTTCGTTGATGGCGCGCAAGGCAGATTCCAGCTTTGCATGGCCGGTCAGAATGATTCTCATCGTATCCGGGTATTGGTGGCAGACCACGGTGAGCAATTCAGACCCCTGCATTCCCGGCATCATTTCGTCCGCAATGACAACGTCTACGCGCTCCCGCGCGAGGATGGCCAGGGCTTCGTCGGCCGAGGCGGCACTCAGGATCTCATACGGCTCTTTGTGAAGCGTTCTATACAGCGCTTCGATGACATGCGGTTCGTCATCAACGAGAAGAATTCGAGGCACCATTCAAGGTTCTCCTTGCCGTTCGGGCCTTAGCCGGCGGCTCGTTCGTCCCGCCCAAGCGGGATCAGGATGCGGATGGGTTCCTTTATCCCGGGTTTCTGGGCATAGGCTTTCAGGCGCTCCCGCATGGTTTTGCTCACCTGATACCCCCGGGTGATGAGCAGACGGCCGTCAAAGGTGGTGACATCCTGCGCCAGGATCATGCCGTCCATCAGCTCCGCCGCTCTGACGAGCCTGGTCTCAAAGCCTTCTTCGTTGGCAATGACAGCCCGGAGGGCGGCCAGCACCCTGGGGTCATAGACACCTGTTCGGGCTTTCAGACTGAAAAAGATTTCGCTTTTTGGGGTTTTTCCCACCTCCAGCGTGTCAAAGTCGAGGACCGCCTTCAGGATTCTCGCTCCCAGGGGAATCTCCTTGCCGCTCCGCGGACCGTGAGGAGTACCCGAGCCGTCGAAGTGCTGTTCCTGATAGGCGATGATCTCGGCAATCTGTTCCATCCTGGGGATGTGTATCAGCAAATCCGAGGCGACGGAAGGATGCATGGCGAAACGCTGCGACTCTTCTGCTGAGAGCGACCGCCCTTGATAGATTTTCATCAACGCTTCTTCGGGGAGCATGATGCACCCGATCTGGGAGAGGGCGGCGGCGGTTTCCAGCTGCCATACATCCTGGGCGTCCATGCGCAGCGCGACCTCTCTCACGTAGCGGGTGATGCGCGAAGCCCGGCCGAAGGCTGCCGGGTTGAGCAGAGCGAGCACTTCGCCAAGCATCTTGATGGTGCCGCGCAGGGTCTGTTCCAGCAGTTCGCGTTCGGCCATGACCAGTCGATATTGGGCGATTCCGGCGTTCAGCGCGGTGGTCAGGACCTCCGCGGCACAGGGCTTGGTGAGGAAGCGGAAAATATGGCCCTGGTTGACGGCCTCCACCGCCGCACTGAGATCGGCGTTCCCGGTGAGCATCATGCGCACGCTGTCGGGAGCCAGGGCGCGCACCTGGGAGAGGAACTGAATGCCGTCCATCTGCGGCATGCGCAGATCGGAGACGATCACCGCAAAGGGGCCGTCATTCCTGACCGCCTCGAGCCCCCGTGGACCTTCCAGGGCGGTCTGAACGGCAAACTGTTTCCTCAAGTGCCGCTGAAAGGCCGCAAGAATATTGGGGTCGTCGTCAACAAAAAGAATCTTCTCAGCCATCCCCTTCTCCTTGACGTAATTCCTTTTTGCATGCAGCTTCCCACGCTGCCAAGCGGTGATCGAGGCCCACATCGGCCAGATAATCGAGAGCAAGCCGGTCGGCCACCTGCTTCGGGCCATCGGCATGATCGGTATAGACCAGGGCATTGCCCACATGCACCGCCGTCATGGGGGAGAAGCTCTCGGCGAGACCGCGGTGCGGTGAATGGTGGCAGGCGACGGCCTCCACGACGTGATCCGGAAATCCCCATAATCCCATCAAATACCCCCCCACTTCGGCGTGAGTGATACCAAGGGCCACCCGTTCCACTTCCTGGATCGAGCGTTCGGTTTTGACCGACAGCGTCATGAGCTTTCCGTAGATTTCCGAAAGATTGGTAGCCAGAATCAATTTGCCTATATCATGCAAAAGCCCTGCCAGAAAGGCGTCGTCAATGCTTTGGCGGGGCTGTTTTTCCTCCTTGGCGAGGGTCCTGGCACAGACAGCCGTTTTCATGCTGTGGTCCCAGAGGGTCGGAATCGAGAAATGAGATACCGAAGCAGGCTTGGGCGCCGAAAAGATCTCGACGGAGAGGACCAGCGCAACGATAATATCCAACCCAAGGAGCACCAAGGCTCTTTCCAGGTTATTGACACGCTGAGAGCGACCGAAAAAGGCTGAGTTTGCCAGTTGCAGGATCTTGGCCGTCATGCTGACGTCCTTGGCAATGATCTTACCCACCTTTTCCATTGAGGCGTTAGGAGTACTCAGTTCTTGCATGACCTCCTGGTATAGGGAGGGGACGCTGGGGAGGGTCTCGATGCTCGAAACCAGACGGATCAGCATCTCGTCGGCGAGGAGTTCGCGAAGTGCCAGCGCGCGTGCCACGGTCGACTTCAAGGTTTCGCAGTCGTAGGGTTTGGCAAGGTACTGATGGGCTACCCGCACGGACTTGAGGATCATTTCCGTATCGGCATACCCGGAAAGGATGATGCGCACCAGCTCGGGATGATGCTCCTTCACCTTAGACAGCAACTGGCAACCGTCCATGTTGGGCATGCGCATGTCCGAGACCACCACATCAAAGGGTTCGTCACGCAGAATGTCCAGCGCTTGCTGGCCGCTCTCGGCAAAGACCATCTCCCACTCTTGCCGCATATTGCGCAGCATCCGGCGGAGCCCCTCGAGTACGTTCCGCTCGTCGTCCACAAAGAGGATCCGCTTCTTCATACTTCACCCCCTTTCAGTCCCTGAGGTTCGGTAAGCGGCAGACGAACGACAAAGGTGGTCCCTTGACCGGTCTCGGTTTCAAAGCCGATGGTTCCTCCATGCTTTTTGGTGACCACATTGTAGGCAATGGCCAGTCCCTGGCCCATCCCCTTGCCCACCGCCTTCGTCGTGAAGAAGGGCGTAAACATCCGTTCGCGATATTGCTCCGGGATGCCGGTCCCCGTATCCGCAACCCGCACCTCCACCTCATCGCCATCGCTCTTCGTGCTGATGGTGATGGTTCCCTTGCCGGTCGCCCCGTCCCCGACCTTGTCGGAAATGGCATGCGCCGCGTTCACGATCAGGTTCAGCAGGACCTGGTTGATCTCGCCGAGAATGCACTCAACCAGGGGAAGGGTCGGATCCAGTTCGAGCTCCATCTCGGCCACATAATTCCATTCGTTGCGGGCAACGGTTACGGTCGTTTCGATTGCCTGGTTGAGATCCGCGGCGGCTTTCTGGCCGCGGTCAGGGTGAGAAAAGTCCCTCATGGCGCAGACGATCTTGGAGATCCGCTGGAGCCCTTCGAGCGACTGGTCAATGGCTTTGGGAATCTCCGCCCGGAGGTAGTCCACATCCGCCGAATCCCGCGCCTGCTCGACTTCGTCCAACAGACTTCGGTCGACCTCTCCCCGCCGGGCATGGGTTGCCACGCGTTCCAGACTATCCACGAGGCTGTTCAGATCGCCGAAAGCGTCCTGCAGGAATCGGGTGTTGTCGTTGACGAACTGCGTGGGCGTGTTGATTTCATGGGCGATCCCCGCCGCCAACTGGCCGACGGACTCGAGTTTCTGGGCCTGGTGAAGCTGAAGTTCGAGTTCCAGCCGCCGTTCTTCCGCCCATTTGTTCTCGAAGGCATTCGCAAGGAACCGGGAAGCGGTGTTCAAGAGACCCAGCAGGTCATCCGAGCAGCGCCATTGAGGGCGGAGCGCATCAAACCCCAGGAAGCCCTTCAGAATCCCTCCGCACACCAGAGGAACGATGACACACGCTCGCGCACGCCGGGCTTCAAAATAGTCCTGTTCCGGTTTGGCCCTTTCCGGCAGGTCGGCCAACGCGGCAATGCGGACCGGCTCAAACTTAATGAGCTGCTCCCGCAGCCAGCCCAACTCGGGCATCGGCCCATTGATGCTTCCCCCGAATGGTGATGCAACACCCTCGGCGCACCATTCATGGGTGATCGACATTTCCTGACTCTCTTGCTCGAGCAGGACCACAACTCCCCGGTCCGCCTCCGCGAAACAAGCCACCTCTTTAAGAGCCGCGGTTATACCCAGATCGAGTTGATCGATGGCACGGCTGGCGAAATCGCTCGAAATTCCGGCAATCATCTTCTCGAACTTGAGCCGGTACTTCAAAGCTTCCTCGACCTGCCTGCGCTCTGCGATCTCATCCTTGAGCTCGGCATTAACGGCTTCCAATTGCGCCGTGCGCCGGATCACCCGCTGCTCGAGTTCCTCATTCAGTTTGCGGATCTCCGCTTCTGCCCGCTTGCGCTCGGTGATGTCCTCTGCGATCCAGATGACGCCTTCATCGGCTCTCGCGGGGTCCACCGCTTTCCCCTCCAGCCGGCACCAGAACAGCGAATCCTTCCCCTTCCGCAGCTCGAGTTCGACCGTGGCTTTCTTTCCCTGAGCAAGAAGAGGATAGGTATCGGCCACCTTCCGATACGCCGCGTCATCCGGATAGATGATCCGCGTCGAAGCCCCCTGGCACTTGTCCATGGGCAGGCCGAAGAGCTCGGGCATTCTCGGATTCACCCACTCGAAGACTCGGTTCCGCACCAAAGCGATCCCCACCGTGCTGTTCTCGAGAATCGCGGCTTGCATTCTGCTGAGTTGCTGGAGCTTTTCTTCCGCTTGCTTGCGCTCCGTGATGTCCCGACAGGAAGAACAGGCGAGCCAACGACCTTCGAACTCAAAGTAACTGCTGCTGACTTCCACCGGAAGGATGCGTCCGTCCTTGGCAATGTGGCACTCCTCGAACAACACGGTCCCATGACTTCGCATATCCTCCTTATGCTGCTCCCATAGGTTGGGGGGAAAGTCCGGAGCGATATCGAAGACCGTCATGGTCAGCAATTCGTCGCGCGTATATCCCAATGAGGTGCACGCGGACTCGTTAGCATAAGCAATACCACCCTTCTCATCAACCCAGAGGATGCTGTCCAGCGCCCGGTCCATGGCGAACTGGGTCCTCAGCAGGGATTCCCTTTCTTTTTTCCGTTCGGTAATGTCCTCGACTATCAAAATGACGCCCTCCTCGATGTGGGAGGCATCCAGAGCCTTTCCATCCATCCGGCACCACAACGATGAGCCATCGCCCCGGTGAGTCTCCAATTCAAATGTGGCTTTCTTCCCCTGAGTGAGAAGAGGATAAATCTCGGACCCCAGCCGCTCATAGGTTTTGTCGTCCGGATAGAGGATACGCGAGGAAGCCCCCTGGCACTGTTCTATGGAGATGCCGAACATCTCGAGTGCTCTCCGATTCACCCACTCAATCGTTCGGTTACGCACAAAAACAATTCCCACCGGACTGTTGTCCAGAATCGCGGATTGTAGCTTGTTTACGTTCTGTAGCGCGTCCTCGGCGCGCTTGAGGTCGGTGATGTCGCGCGCCACGGAATCGATCCCATTGCCGGCAGAATAGGAATTCCATTCGAGCCAACGGTAGTTCCCATCCTTGCACCGGTAACGATTCACATATCTTGGCACGTCCTTTCTGGTTGCCAGTTTTTCGACCGCTTGGATTGTGGCTTCTCGATCGTCGGGATGCACCAGCTCAAGAAAGTGTCGACCCTCTAACTCCGTCAAAGAGAACCCCAACACTTTCTCCCATTCGGGATTCAAACGGATGAAGTGACCGGTTCGGTCGGCAATGCACAAGAGGTCTAAACTACTCGTGAAATAACGATCGAGCTCCTCGTTTTTCTCCCTGAGGGCCTCTGCCACTCGTTTGCGCTCAGTAATATCTACGACAATCCCCTGGTAATGGGTCACGCGCCCCGTGGCGTTCCGCTCGATATTTGTCCGCTCGTCTGCCCAATGCACGCTTCCGTCCTTGGCAATAATCCGGTATTCCAGTTGGAAACGATCCTCACCACGGGCAGCATGGGCCTGGACTTCACGACCAACTCGTTCCAGATCGTCCGGATGCACAACCGAGGCAAAAGGGCGGGACTCGCTGAGAAATTCTTCGGAGGTGTAACCGATTTGAGTGACATTTTCTGAGACGAACTCCACCGGCCAGCCTTCCTCCGCTTTCCACCGGAACAGGATCGCCGGACTGTTTTCGACAACGAGGTTGGCCTCCCGCAGAGCCTCCTCTATCCGCTTGCGCTCGGTGATGTCCTCATAGGTACCTAAAATCCCTTTGATCTTCCCTTCGGTGTCAAGCAGAGGAACCTTATTTGTACGCAGCCATATTCTGTTCCCATCCGGTGTCGTCTGAGGTTCTTCATAACCGAGTTTCGGCCTGCCGGATTCGATCACCAGACGGTCATCTGAACGGTAGAGTTCTGCCTGTTCAGCCCAGCCCATCTCAAAGTCGTTTCTTCCGATGATCTCTTCCGGTGATTGAAGACCCGCATCGAGAGCAAATGGGCGGTTGCAGCCCAAGTAGCTTAAATCGAGATTCTTCCAGAAGATCCTAATGGGGATGGTATTCAGGATTACCTGGAATAGTTGCTCAGATTCCTGCCGCGCTTCCTCCGCCTGTTTGCGGTCGGTGATGTCGGTGAGGAAGCCATGGAGGAACAGCACTCCACCCGCGTCGTCACGCATGGCGCGGGTGCTGATCAGAACCCATATCGGTTGGTGGTCTTTCCGGTAGAACTGGACTTCCCTCTCGACCACCTCCCCTGATTCGAGTGCGACAGAGAGAATGGCGTCGCGATCCTCCGGATGGACATACAGATGCCGCTGCAGGTTGGTTACCTCAACCATCAACTCCTCAGGCGAATCATAACCCAGGATGCGGGCCATCGCCGGACTAGCGCTAAGCAACCGTCCGTCGAGCGACGTCTGGAAGAGCCCTTCGATGGCGTTCTCAAAGAGATACCGATATTTCTCCTCACTTCTTCGCAAAGCTTCCGCCGCCTCCTTGCGAGTCCTGACTTCGGCCAGCAACCGTTTGTTTCGGTTAATGATGACCATAACCGAGACCAAGCTCGGCAGGAGAGCTGCGATCAACAGCCAAATGGCGGCGGATTTAACCTTCATCAATATCTCACGTTGTTCCTGGAGCATCCTTTCTATGTACATGCCGCTGGCGATGTAACAGTTGATCTCCGGCAGGCCTACCACATAGCTGAGTTTTTCCTGGATCTCGTTGTCGGGAAAATGCGGATAGTGGTATCTGACGAAAGACCCCTCCGGATGGGCTTTTGACGCCTCAATCAGTTCTTTGAGGATGAAGACCCCGTTGATGTCCTGGAGCTCCGGCCGATTCTTCATCTCTTGATCAAGAGCGTAGGGTTGGACCAGAGTGAGACCGTCCTGGGTGCTCATGAATATGTAGTTCTTGCCGTCTTGATCCTGATAGGTCATGGCGCGGATCATTGGTCGGATCATCTCTATCGCATCCGCGGGACTGATCTCGCCCGAACGGACCTGTTTCAGCATCGGCTCCACCGCGTTGCGTGCAACCGAAACGATACTGATCAGACCCTGCCGGTACTGTTTCTCGACCCGCTCAAAGAGGGAGTTGATATAATGCAGGGAAACGACGAGAAATGCCCCTACCGAGAGACACGCCAAGATAGCTATGGAAAGCAGAGGCCTTAGCAGTAGACTTTTTTCCGAGGTTTTCATGTCGCCCTTCTCTCTCTTGCCGCCTTCAATTCAAGGGATGATCGGTTAATCCTGCTGGAGGCAATCCACACAGCTTCTTTTCACAGGGCCTCCTGGGTTTGGGTTTGACCGCGGGGAAGATGGATGATGAACGTGGTCCCTTGCCCGGTTTCGGTTTCGAAGCCGATGGTCCCCCCATGCTTCTTGGTGATCACGTTGTAGGCAATGGCCAGTCCCTGGCCCGTCCCCTTGCCCACCGTCTTCGTCGTGAAGAAGGGCGTAAACATCCGTTCCCGATATGGCTCCGGGATGCCGGTGCCCGTGTCCGCGACCCGCAGCTCCACCCAATCGCCATCCCTTTTCGTGCTGATCGTGATGGTTCCCTTGCCGCTCGACCCATCTCCAATCTTCTCGGCAATCGCATGGGCTGCGTTCACGATCAGATTCAGAAGGACCTGGTTGATCTCACCCAGAATGCACGAAACGAGGGGAAGGGTCGGATCCAGTTCCAGTTCCATCTCGGCAACGTATTTCCATTCGTTGCGAGCCACCGTCACGGTCGTTTCGATGGCCTGGTTGAGGTCCCCCGCGGTCTTTTGACCGCGGTCCGGATAGGAGAATTCCTTCATGGCGCAAACGATCTTGGAGATCCGCTGGATCCCTTCGAGCGACTGGTCAAGGGCCTTGGGAATCTCCTCCCGCAGGTAGTCCACATCCGCGGACTCCCGCGCCTGTTCAACTTCGTCCAACAGATTCTGGTCAACCTGTCCCATCTTGGCATGGGTTGTCACTTGTTCGAAACTCTCCATGAGGGTGCTCATATCGCCGAAGGCATCCCGCAAGAACCGCGTGTTGTCGTTGACGAATTGGGTGGGGGTGTTGATTTCATGGGCGATGCCCGCCGCCAACTGGCCGATGGACTCGAGTTTCTGGGACTGGTAAAGCTGAAGTTCCAGTCCCAGGCGCCGTTCTTCCGCCCATTTGTTCTCGAAGGCATTGGCAAAGAACCGGGAAGCCGTTCCCAGGAGACCGAGGAGGTCATCCGAGCATCGCCATTCCGGGCGCAGGGAATCGAACCCCAGGAACCCTTTCAGACCTCCGCTACAGATCAGAGGGACGATGACGCACGACTTTGTACACCGGCCTGCAAAATATGCCTTTTCCGGTTGGGCCTCGGCCGGCAGGTCCGTCAACGCGGCAAGACGGAGCGACTCAAACTGGTCGAGCTGTTCCCGCAGCCAGTCCAAAGGCGGCATCGACCGGTTGCCGCTCTCCTCGAGCTGGGCGGCGAACCCGTTTGCACACCATTCATGGGTGATGGACATGCTATGATTGTCTTCCGTGAGCAGGGCCACATAGCCCCGATCCGCCTCCGCAAAACAACTCACCTCTTTGAGCGCCGCAGTGATGCCCTGATCGAGTTGATCCATTGCGCGGCTGGCAAAATCACTGGAAATTCCGGCAATCATATTCTCGAACTTGAGCCGGTACTTCAAAGCTTCCTCGACCTGCCTGCGCTCGGCGATTTCATCCTTGAGCTCGGCGTTGACGGCTTCCAGCTGTGCCGTGCGCTGGACCACCCGCAGCTCGAGCTTCTCGTTCAGTTTGAGGATTTCTGCCTCCGCCTGCTTGCGCTCGGTGATATCCTCCGCGACCCAGATGACGCCCTCCGCCAGGTTGGAGACATCCAAAGCCTTGCCTTCCAACTGGGCCCAGAACAAGGAGCCGTCCCCCTTGAGCATCTCCAATTCGAAAGAGGCTTTCTTGCCCTGGACCAGCGAAGGTTTGGCCTCCGTGCGCACCCTCCGATACGCCTCCTCGCTGGGATAGACCATCCGCGCGGAGGCCCCTTTCGCCTGCTCCACGGAAATACCGTAAATTTCGGGCATTCTTGGGTTCACCCACTCAAATAGGTGGTTCTTTACGAGGGCAATCCCAACCGGGCTGTTTGCAAGAATCACCGATTGCATCTTGCTGAGTCTCTGCAGCGCTTCCTCCGCCCGTTTGCGCTTGGTGATATCGGTAAGGAAACCTTGCAGGAAAAGCACTTGACCGGCGCTGTCACGCATGGCCTGGATGCTGAGAGAGGCCCAGATTACCTGCCGGTCTTTTTGGTAAAAGCGGACCTCCTTCTCGACCACGGTCGATGATTCGAGGATCGTAGCGAGAATGACGTCGCGATCCTCCGGATTGACGTACACCTGCTGTCCCGTGCTGGTGACACTTTCAATCAAAGCCTCGGGTGAATCATAGCCGAGGATACGGGCCATGGCAGGATTCGCGCTGAGAAACCGTCCTTCGAGCGACGTCTGGAAAAGCCCTTCGATGGCGTTCTCAAAGATGACCCGGTATTTCTCCTCGCTTTGGCGCAGTCCCTCCATCGTGCTGCTCAGTCTGCCGGTCATCACGTTGAAGGCTTGAGCCAGGGCGCCGATTTCATCATGGGACCGAATTTCCAGCGTCTGGCTCAAGTCTCCCTGAATGATGGTCTCCACGGCTTTGGTCATCTGCTGGAGCGGACGGGTAACGGTCCAGGCAAGGATAATGCCGACCAGACCGATCAGCATGGTAATCGCCACGCCCGCCAAACCCATCGTGTTGGTCATCCGGCGGCGTCCGCTGGTCAGGATGGCCCGGTAGCTCTGGAGCTCGTCCTCGTAGGCGCTGGCGCCAATCACCCAGTCCCATGGTTCGTAATAGGCGAGGCGCGCAAGTTTCCAACGAGGGGCAGGATCGTCAGGGTTCTGCCAGCGATAGCGTTCCGTGGCCAACTCCCCGGGTTTCAGGGCGACCGCCTTGTTGATGATCGCCTGGACCATGGTGTGACCATCGCGGTCCCTGGTATCCCAGATGTTTTCGCCGTCGCGCTCCCCGCCCTGAGAAATGATGTAACGGCCCCGGTCCTTGCTCTTTCCCCCCAGCACATAGACATAACCCGTCTTGCCCACGGTGGTTTCCAGAATGGCCTGCCGTACTCGCGCCTCGACGGTTTGGTGCTTGACGCCCACATACAACATGCCCACCAGGTTACCTGCTCGGTCTTTCAGCGGCTCATAGGCGGTCAGGTACCACGCATTCACCACAAAGGCGCGGCCGTGGTATGTCTCATCCCTCAGAATGGCGGCGACGACGGGGCTGGCATTGCCGTCAGGGTCGACGGCGGGAATGAAGGTCCCGATCGCGCGCTTGCCCTCTGCGTCCTTTACCGTGGTGGCTACGCGGATCATGTCGCCCTTTTCATTGATCCGCTGGAAGATGGTGGCCGTTTCGCCAACCAGGCGGGTCACCTCATCGACCACCAGCGTCTCGACGGCCGCGTCTCTGTTTTGGCCCAGCCACCGGGCACCGACCAGCATCTTGGGTAGCTGAAACTCAGCCTGTCCATCCGTCAGCTGATTGACGGCTGTCCAGGTTACGGTCCCCGACGCAAGGCTGATCTCACCGGCATTCGCCAGGACATGTCGCGCAACGTTCAGATTGTAGTCGACTTGGAGCTGCACCGCCTCATTTTCGGTCTTGATGAGCTGGTAAACCCCTCTCGTGATGTGGTCCAGATCAGCGTCGATCAAGCCATCCACTTCGCTCTGGGCCAGCCGGTTGTACTGACCGCTCTGCCACACCGCCAGCGCTACCAGAGCGACCGCGGTAATCAGCACACTGGTGATTCCCAACAAAGCCACCTTAACATTTAACCCCAAACTTCTTGACCACTTGAACATGGTCACCACCTTCTTCCATCATGACCACCCAACATCTTGGGCTGCCTGCCGTGGATTGCGGTCCGGCTGCCGCATTTCATCCGCATGCCACACGTAATATTATCGGCACAAACAGCGTCGGATATGAACGAATAAACGAGGATTCGCCGCTCAGGCCCGTTCTTTCATTCAGACAATGCGCTGGAACGCCCTGTAGGACGCCAAGGAGGTGATCCGTCCCCCCTGCAACAAACCCATACGCAGGGGTGACCTGCGATGTTGCATTGACACTCGCGAAGCTTTGAAAGCGTCATTTTCACGCAGCGCCGCAGAGGACACGGAGCCTTATGGCAGGCGCCTTTCTCCGTGCTCTCCGGGTCCGTGCCTGAGGTGGGAACGGTGACTTCTCAAAGCATAGCTGTATAGCAGGAGCGGATCGGTACCAGTTCGGGACGGCGGGCGTTCTATACGACTCACAAGGAAACATCGTCTAATGAAGTGCTGTGGATGTTGGTGGTGAAGCTTTCATCACGGAGCTGCTCGATGCATTCCGAATTCTGCCCGTGTCCCGCACTTTTTCATCTGAACCGACACTCTTTGAGAACTCACGTAGTGGCTGTCCTCACCGTTCGCAACAGGCAAAGCAGCAATGAGAAATCAGGCTCGAGTGAGAAGGTGGTACCATCAAAGAGGGAACCTCTCAAAGGCTTTGGCTGACACCTCGGTTCTCAATAGACCGGGGAAAACCTGATGGTAGAGCTCGCTGCACCACGTCTGAATCGCAGTTCTCCGCTCCTCCGGGATGGAATCGCTTTCTTCAAGGTATTCAGCAAACCAGTACAGGGAATCCAGGGACACAATGACAGCCGTGCTGTGCAGGAAAAAGTAAGAGCTGCAAGTCTTCGCAAGAGTCGATTCGATCTTGTTCTTGGTGAACACAAAGGTCTCCCTGGGACACTTTCCTTCCGGAACGACATAGACGAGATACCTGAGGGCCATCTTTCTGTAGAAGTCCGCCGCCAACCAATCCTTTCCCTTGCATTCATGGAGGAATCCCATGAAGCTAAGGCTCACTTGATAGTATCGATTGAATATCTCGCTCCTGGTCTTACAGTCGCCGATAGTCCAGCCTTTGCGGTTGGTCAGGATGCGCTCGAAATGCTGCCCCAGGAAATCGGGCTGGTAGAACTCGTCTTTCAGGGGGATTCTTATGGTCCTCAGTTTGGAGGCCAGCTCCTCAAGGTCGGCACGAGTGAAATCGGGCTTCAGGAAAGGAGCCATGTATCCCACCATCAGGATGTCGATCAGCTCGTCTCCGCCAAGGATTCCCGAGCAGGTACATACCTCGTAATAGATGTCCTGGACCAGGTCGGTGACCATTTCCTGACAATTATTCGCCATCATGAGCTCGATGATTCTGAAGAGGTTGTCCGGGTCGTGTCCGGGATACTCTCTAAAGTAGTTCAGAAAATCTACTGCTTCATGTTTGCGACCGGTGGCGATTTGGTAACTGATGATGTCACGATCATAAGCGCCGAAGCTCTTGAGATAGGAATCAGCAAACTGGCTTCGCATTTTCAATAGAAGATCGATGTACTCAGCGTGCCTTCCTTCCCTGACATAGTCGGCGCCCAGCTCAAACAATACCTCCATGTGCAATTCAAGATTCGGAACCAGTTTGGGATGATCACGCAGGAAGTCCTCCAGGTGTTGCCTGATCTTCTCAATCCCACGCATGTTCCTGTACTCTTCCCACCACTTATCAACGATCTCCGCTTCTGCCTCGCTGATCCGGGGGCTTTCCTCCGGCACCTTTCGGCGCGGTCTCCTCTCCGGTTTCGAGTCCTCAGAGGTTTCATCCCTTTCCTCGTCGTCTTCTTCCTCCTCTTCCTCTTCTTCGTCCTGATCTAGGTCGTCTATGTCGTCATCGTAGAAGTCTTCATCCGCTTCCTCTTCATCCGGTGCATCCTCGAAAAGATCCCTGTCTTCTTCAGCTTGTCTCGCTGCTTGAAGCTGCCTCCTCTCTTGTTCTTCCAGGCGGGATCGTCTCTCTTCCTCCTCTTTGGCGAGACAACACTTCTTGTACTTCTTACCGCTTCCACACGGGCAGGGTGCATTTCTCCCAATTTTTGCCATAGCGTGATCCTTTCTTCCAAGATACAGTCTTGAGCCTTCATGAACGAATAGGGTGGTCCTACCGGGGCCGCACCTTGCTCTTCTTGAAATCGGTCCGGTTGACGCGCACATCGAGGTTGGGGTCATAGTTGGCGTCATTGGTTACGATGACCTCGCCGCTGGTATTCTGCCAGTGGTGTTTCCAGCCATCCGGCCGGATCTCGGTTTCTCCGGTGTAGGGGTTGGTGTAGTCTTCCTGGCCCGTCAAGGTGAGATAACCATCGTGGCGAATCTCGGCGTTGACCTGCTGCCGGTGGGCTACGATTTCATTATCGAGCTGCTGAATGGTCTTCTGGGTGTTCAGCACGGTCTGGTTCCGTTGATTCGTCGCCTGGATAACGGCCGCCAGCCACTGCGGGTTGATCTTGACCGAGTAGTAGATCAGCGAGGCGACTTTCTCCCAGGCTTTGAATTCAGCGGCAGGGGCGCGGGCGAAAACGGTTTGTTTGTTCTGCCAGAGCCCGGCGCCAGCCTGTCCCATATTCTCGATCACCGCAACCATCTGCTCCTGCAGCTTGGCCCCATTCTCAAGGTAAGAGACGGTGACCATCGCCGCATCGTATTGAAATCCGGGCAGCGGGGCGGCCTGGGCAAACTGCTGCGCAACCTGCGGCATGGGCTTGACCGCGATCACCTGCAGGTTTTGCGCTCTTGGCCGCACCTGCGGGAAGGCGATTTGCAGGAGAAAGTCCCTGACCGACGGGCAACCGGCAACGAGCATGCCGTTGTAGCGCGAGCCCGGCGGAAACAGCCCCATCTGTGCGGCGGGACTGAACCGCATATCGATATAGTAGAAATCGGGCAGCCACTGGAGCATGACGGTGCCGGGATCATCCTTTTTCACCCTGAAATTCACCTTGGGTGCGGTCGAATTGGCGGCACCGCCGGCGGTATTGGGATCGACGTAAAAGATCCCCCCCTCGGTCTTCCAGCCTTTGGGGATCAATAGCGAAAAAGCTTTTTCTTTCGCCTCGGTATACTGAATCATCACCAAAGGATCGGGGAGCGGCGAGGCGGCCCCTTCCCTGGTCGTGGCGGTGGGCTGGTTGCCGGCGCCGCCTGCCTCGCCGGGGGAAGTCAAGAAACCGAGCACCACCAGGAAAGAAATCAGCCAGCACGACAACGCCGAGTTGAATATCATGACATCCCCCGCTCCTAATGGAAAACGATCTCCCTGGTATGCCACCATGGCCATTCATTCCGATATCGTCCGGTTCTACCCGCAGTTCCTGTCCCCGCCTGGGACTCATTTTGATCAGGCCGACAACGAGGCCGAAGCTAACACTATGGCGCCCCTCCCGCAAATGGAAACGACACGGTCGGTGCTCTCTTACAGTGACTAATTCTGAGGCAGATGATATCATTTCATTGAATGGTGAACCGCGCCTTTTCGATCCTTTTGGCCTTGCGGGTCGTCACAAGACACCGAGGTACCGCAGGTCGAGACTCCGATCCCGAAACCCATCATACGGGCGTGGTCTTTCGTCATTCTTGAATCGTCAAGGGAATCTGCAGGAGGAGATGCCGATGAAGACTCAAGCGAAAAAAATCGTGAACAAGGTCTGCGGCGTATGCAAGCAGCGAGAAATCCATCTGCTGTGTGACGGGTGCGGGATTCCGGTCTGTGAGGAATGCCTGAGGTACGGCATGTATGGAACCGGTTGCGGGGATGTGCAACCTCTCTACCTTTTTCAAACCTGTTACGATGATCCGGGGATCAACACGGGCTGATCTTGAAGTCAGGGCGAAATAGAATATCGCTGCCGCCATATTCCATGAGGCAAACCCTGCTTTCAGGTTTGTTTGTGACGGTGGAAGGCTGCCACGGGTTTCGAGGCCTCTGCGGAGGAAGGATTTGGCCCCTGGAAGGTGCCGAAGGCAGAACGAAGATCATCTCAGAAGGAGGAACCGATGCGCGCAACAGCCTATATCCTCGTCACCACCATTATCGGCAAAGTGCGTGAAGTGATGGATGGGATCATGGAGATCCGGGAGGTGTCCCACGTTGACGCGGTGCTGGGGCCGTACGATCTGATCGTCACCGTGACGGGCGCCGACTTTCACAAGATCGGCCGCCTGGTGATCGAAAAAATTCATGCGATCCCAGGAGTGGAAAGGACCCTCACCTGCAATGTGATTGATCTTGAGGAGTGATGCCGGATCGCCGCTTTGGCGGGAGCATGCCGTGCCGTGCTGATAACTTCCATCTGAAGCCTCCTCGCGACTGGATGTCCACCCTTGGGTTGAGCTGCTAGCGCAGCGCGCCAAAAGTCTTAAACCGCTTAGGGCAGGTGTCTTGCTGTTCCCCTTGCTGTTGCGTTTCATGTTCATTCAACGCAACGGAGAGCATCGGCCCCACGCGAGGATGGTAGGTTGCGTTGAGTGGAACGAAACGCAACATGTGTAAGGGTGCTGAACTTTCGCTGAGCTGCCCTAGGCGGGTCGCCACATCTCCTCAAACCCCTGGTCCGTTGCCACATCCATGTCGATGAGCCCGCCTACGTTGGGGCAGGCCATGCCGTACTGCCAGACAACGGATCTGGTGAGTCCGCCGAGGGTGGAGGAAGCTTGAAAGCTGTCCGGAACACCTTCGCAACGACGCCCCCATCTGGGCATATTGGACCAGATGTGAATGGGTGCGGGAGCGCGAAGCCTCTGGATCAGGCGACCTTCGTGTTCCTGACGTCCCCGGATGACCTGGTCGACGTGGCCGCTCCAGGCATCGGGCAACCGCCTGAAGGTGCGCCTTGAAAATGCCAGCTCGGCCGCACCCATGACCCTGCCGTAGATGCCAGCCGTGTAGCGGCGACCCAGGCGAAGCGCTGCGTCTGAAACCTCCGTACACCAACCGTCGAGCCATTCTGCATCAACGCGCCAGCCCTCCAGGTCAGCGTAAAGTCGGGTTCCGTCTGGGGCATCCAGCTTCCTGGCGAGTTGGCAGGCGTTTCCGGCGGAGGTTGCGCCGTTCTGGTAACCGGTGAGTCCCAGGTGGACTCTGCGACCCCCTACCTCTCTCCTGCAGTCCACATCGCGATGCTGGTCCCAGGAGGTGTCGTTGTACACAAGCAGGATGCGACAACCGTGACTGTGGAGGAAACCCTTCTCGACGGCCGTCAGGGCTGAAGTGGGACGCGATTGGTTGAGGTACCGACCCCAGAACCGCGGCGCCTGAATGTCGCCAAACAGGCGCCGGTTGCGACTCAGATAATTGCAGACGTGTTCATAAAGAGTATGACCTTCGGTACCGCGTGCAGGGAGATGCGCCGGACTGTAACTATCGACTCCCCAAATCGGCATATCGAACTCCTTCTGGATATGACCGGGAATGAAAGATACCCTCTCGCCGGACAGAGTCTGCGGGCGGAAATAGATACAGATCCCTCCAAATGCGATGCTTCCCGAATATGCTACAGGTTCTGCTGGCCCCAGCCCTTCTTTTGGACGAATTCAACATACTTCATGACTTTGACATCGGCGCCCTTTGCACAATACATGTAATAGGGCCGGCGGATGGGATAACTCCCATCGGCCACGGTCTTTCTGGAGGGTTTTACGGCCGGAGCCGCGTCATCCTTCTTGACGCCCAGTACCTTGATTGCGAATTCGGATGGAATCGGCGACTCGAAGGCATCTCGGATTCTGACAAACCCTATACCGCCCGGCGTCTGTGCAACCTTTTGAATAACCTTGGTAAATTTTGGCAGGACGACGGCAGTGGCGGCGAAAGGAATCCCCCCAAGAAGATCTTCCTGCATGAAGAAGTTAGTGCCAGGATAAGTTTCGCCGATCCTGACCACCGTGATCGGTTGATCGGGGCCTCTGGCTTGGCTCCAGTTGGTGTATTCTCCCGTAAAGATTTTCCGTACTTGATCCAAGGTCACTTCCCCGACGGGGTTCGCGGCGGTCGTGATGATCACAATCCCTCCATGGCCGATGATATGACCGGTCAGTTCGAGGCCCTTGTCCTTGGACGACTGCTCCTCTGCGGCGGTTATCCGGCGAGTTGTCAGCGCAATGTCGGCAGATTTATCTATCAGGGCTGTGAAGCTTGCCTCCACATTGGCGCTTTGCATGAGGTCAACCCGGATCAGAGGCTGTTCTTTCATGAAAAGCTGTGAAACCGAATGCATTCTGCCAAACATGCTCTCGGGACTGGCTACATGAATCGTACCCTTCTCGGCGGTGCTCTCCGCATTCACGGCCAAAGCGGCCCAAAAAGCACCAAAGAGTGCGATGGTAAGGAACGCTCTTTTCATGGTGGCTCCTTCCTTTGAATTCGATCGATGCACCTGCTTTGCGATGAATCGCCCAAGTCCGCTCCAGCCTCAGGCGCTGCCCAGGTGGAGTATCACTCCTTTCAAGAACAAACGAACCACCCCCCACCGGACACCCCGCAACCCTTCAGTGGGGGCAGCGCGAGGGCATTTTAAGAGGAGTCCTGGGCATGAGCATGGCTATCCTCGAAAAGATGACACCTTTACCGCCTGGAAGCGCTCTCGAACGATTTCAAAAGGAGGACTCACACCGTTCTGCCAAACACCGGTCAAGAATGCAGCAGGAACAAGGGAAAGGGAGGGAATCTGAGGTCGATGTTCAGTATATCAGGATACAGATTGCTGAACAATCCGGAATTCATCATCGGCCAGAAACCAATATGGTTGCCGGTGGGAAACCCGGAAGGACTGTGGGGTCTTCGCGTGTCAGATGAGGCTTCGGGGTACGGTACGGGTGAGAACCGTCCCGTTTTGTTATCGACATAAGAAGCCAAGGATAAGATCCTTCCCTCCGGTATGGAGAGGAAGCCCAGCAAAGAATCTCTTGGCCAGCCGCAGAGCTGCTCCGGCCGATTGCCGCTCGTTCTCCAGAGGTACCAATTCGGCAGCGGGGTGCAAGCCTTCCCTACCGCTCTCCTGCCATTGCCTCCAGCGATCTCCAGGGTGCGAAGAGCGATTGGAAGCCTCAACGATCACAAGCGGCCTGAGGCAAATCAAGGTTGGGCAGTGAGGCATGCCACTCCACCCTCCTGATCGGGAGAGTTCACTCAAAACCGCGGGTATGCTGTCTTCCTGAATGAGATGAGCTTGCCTGCTATTCCACGAGATCGTCAGCCAGTGCCCTGTCGGCGGCAGGGGTTGGATCAACCACCACCACGGTCAGCCCGCGAGCTTTGAGGATCAGCCGCTCGACCAGGGTTTTTCGCCTGAGCAGGCGTTGCCACAGGGGAAGCGGACCGGAACGGCCGACCACGATGTGCCCGACCCGGTATTCCCTGGCAAAATGCAGAATGGTCTCGACGATGTCTTCGCCCTTGAAGGGAAAAACCAGCGCTCCCAGGGTGTTGGCAAGCGTCAAGGTTTCGGAGAGCAGCCGCTGCGTCGCCGCATCGATGACCGTCGGTTCCTCCCGCGGCGTCTGCACGTAGACCGCATACCAATTGCGGTTGAGCCGTCCGGCCAGGCGCGAACCGTAGCGCAGGAGGGCGGCACTGTTGGGGCCGCGCGAGCTCAGGCATACCAGATAAGCTCCCGCTCCTCGTTCAAAATGGGGATCGCTTCAGGCAGGAAGAAACGTTCTTCACCATCCCGAAAAACCTGGATGGCCTCACCATAGCTCGCGGGTTTGAGGGGACGAAGCTCCCGGCAGGCACGGGTAAAGAGCTCGTTGAGGGAGGCGTTGCCGGCGTCCGCCAGAGTTGCTTCCGGATTCAGCCCGAAAAAGGTGCGGGCGGTGTTGTTGGCGATCTCGATCTCTCCTCCCGGATCACAGATGGCCACCGCATCGGAGAGGCTTTCCAGCGCGAGCTGGGTGGTCCGCTGGGTCCGTAGCAACCGTGACCGGGCACGCCGACGAAACTCTCGCAGACTCACCGTCATGTCATTAACCGCCCCGGCAAGCTGGCCGATTTCATCACGCGAGTGGGCTTTGACCACCAGGTCGAGGTTGCCTTCGCGAATCGCGCACACCGATTGGGTCAGCCTGGCAAGGGACCGCAAAATTGCCGGCAGAATGACCACGATGAAAAGGACCGCGATTGCCAGCCCCGAAAGCACCAGCAAAAGCATCGTCTGCCGGGTTTGGAGGGCGTGCTGGCGCGCCCGCTCATCCTCCAAAAGCAGGTTGCCCAGGTTGAGCTCGATGATCTGCTGAGCGGCTTCGCGAACAGCCTGCGACTGCGGCATGAGTGTCGCGCGATAGCCCGCCGCACGATGGTCGGCGGCCTCCGTCCCCAGGAATTCCTGATAGTCGCTGCGATAGGTGCACCAGAGCTCCGCCAGGTGGGTTGTGGCTTCACGCTCTCCGAGAACGGTGATATTGCCGGTTTGAAATCGAAGGTTCTTATCGAATTCCGCCATGGCTTTCTCGCTTTCTTCGCGCAGTCCCGGGAACTCTTCATGGAGGGAAAGCAGAGCAATCCGATCCAGCCATGCGATCGCTTCTTTCATCCGGTAGCAGGCCGCCACCGTATCGTAATTTTCCCGGGAGATCCGTTCGATCGAGGTGCTCGACTCGGTGACCATCCGCACACTCAGCGCCCCTACTGCCACCAACATCGCGAACAGGCCCAGAAAGGCGAGCAGCAACTTCGTCTTCAAGCTCATCCCCACGTCTCCTTGGGGACATCGATGAGCAATCCGCATGCCATCGAGATATTCCTCCAGTTGATTGAAAACGCTGGACTATTAGAGGTGAGTTCGAGCTGGGATCGGCAACGGTCCTGCATTCTGAATGATCGAACAGCATCGCCCATTGCAGAATGCAACCCGATCAGCGTCGCTCTTCAGCCGAAGGTCTGGTCAACAGCATACAGAACGGTCGATTGGCACGCTTGCTCCACGAATGGATAGCGCGGGCGAGGACGGTCTTGCCGGTCCCGCTCTCGCCGCTTGGAAGAATCGTGGCCTCACTGTCCGCAACCCGGCGCGCCAGTTCGAGGGTCCTTTGCATGGCCGGGCTGCGGGTGGTGAAATCGATCTCGGTGGATATCTCGTCCAGCATTTCCTGGTGGGTGGCAACCTCTTGGTCCCGGGTGCGGAGTTCGGCCACCCTGCCGGCGACCAGCGCCACCTGCTCATGAGTGAACGGCTTTGGAAGGTAGTCGAAAGCGCCCCGCCGCATTGCTTCCACCGCCGAGTCAATGGAGGCATAGGCGATGATGACGACAAACCTGGTCCAGGCACAGAGCCCACGCAAGGCGCTGATCAGCTCCATCCCTGATTCTGTGCCCAACCGCAGGTCCACCAGGGCGAGGTCAATACAGCGGCGACGTGCCTCGCTGAGGGCGTCCTTCTTGTTGCTCACCGCAACCACTTGATGCCCTTCGGCCTCCAGAGAGATAGCCAACACTCTCCCGATATTGGGTTCGTCGTCCAGTACCAGGACGGTGAGAGAAAGGACGGCATCTTGCGAGACTTCCATGGCTGAGGCTCTATCGGGTTGGTCCGCGCTCATTGACACAGGCGTCAAGAACATGAAGCTGAATTCTCGTCATGGTCTTACCTTGCTTCTTATACTACGATGCTAAATGGGGTACGAGTCTTTTCTCTTGCGAGGGCTCTTCGGTTGGCTTCCTTGCCTTGCAGCCAAGCTAAGGACAGCGCCCCAGAAATTGGCGACCATCATTTTTGGTACGGGCGTCTCGCCCGTGTATCTCACAGGCTGGAAGCCTGTATCACGTCATGAGAGGCTGGACACTTGTTCTTGGGGCGCGGTACTAAGCAACTCGCTACAGCATAAGAGGCTGTGCCTGAGGAGGAGGGCAATCGGGACCGGAGCGGGAGAGAGGTTTGCTGTCTTAACGGGAGGGGTGCGGCCACACGGCTGAGGTCTTGGGTGGGTGAGCAATGCGCAGGGGTCGCAAGCTGCCCGGGAAGAGCTATCGCCGGGCGGAGCGAGTGCCGCCTGAGGTCGTGCTTGTGTTGCCGTGGTTCGGAGGGCTGGTCTCGCCATGCTTGGAGATTCCGGGGATGGGTGGCTCCCGGCTTCATGCTTCGATGACAGGATTCTTACAACAACGGAAAGGAACTGTTCATGAGGAAAGAAAAGTTCGCAGCAACATTGGTCATTCTAGCGGCATTGATTATGGCTGCCAACGGAGGTGCTGACCCTCTGGTCGATCCTGCGGTGCTCGTCACCAGGGCGGATGCCGAAGCGGCCCTGGGGACATCGGTCGAGGAACCCGCGATGACCACCAATCCGATGGGGCAGAGAATCCTCCATCACTCGGCGGCGGCGCAAGGGACCAAAGTCCGCTTCTTGCAGATTTCGGTGAGCCAAACGGCCGCGATGCCGGAAAAAATGATCAGGAATGGCAAGTAGGCACCCAAGCTGTTCGGCGATTCGGTCAAGCTACTGGGTGCCGTTCAAATGGTATCCGGGGTTGGTGACAAGGCCTTCTGGGGCGGTAGCGGCCTCAAGGCCGGTGCAGGACTGCACGTGCTGAAAGGAGATGTCTATTTCTCAGTCGTCGTGGTCCTTGGCAATGAACAGCCCAATCGGGAGGCGGCCGAAAAGCTGGCGAGGCAGGCCTTGAGCAGGATGTGAGGGCAAAGAGTGCACCGTTCATTTCACCATGCACGTAATGGGACTGCTGGATCGGATGGCTCGTAATGGCGACGCTCCCTCTCGAAGGCTTCACGACCGGGGCGATGGTATCTTTCGTGATTCCGGGTTCTTTGACCGCAAAGGCCCGTGTTCAGCCGGTTTTGACCAGTACCGCCAGGATTCCGACCAGCTGGCACTCCAGTGCGTGGCGGAGGGAGAGTTGCGTTCGGTTCAAGGCCTCCTTAAGGTCGGTGCTGGCAAAGCGGTCGTAGGTGGGATGGAGCAGGATATGACGGGTAGCGAAGTTTTGGTAGACGGTCGGATAGATTTCCTCGAGAAAATAGACTCCGCCAACCTTCAAGACCCTGGCAACCTCGGCCAGAGCGCGCCGCCAGTCCGGGACGTGATGCAGGACGCCGAACCCGAAAACGGCGTCGAACGATTCATCAGGGTGAGGCAGGTGCGTCAGATCACCGGTATAGGCAACCACGCGTTCCGCGTGATCGCGGGGGAGATAACCCCGGATGCGGCGGATCATGTCCGGGTCCAGGTCCATGGCGCAAATCCGCTCGACCTGAAAACGCTTCAGGATGAGATCAGCTCCCGCCCCCCGACCGCACCCGACCTCGAGCACCGCCGCTTCGGCCGCAAGCGGCATGCGACGCTGCAGCCAGCCGATTTCCAACCACTGCTGGAAGACCCTCGAGGGATTGTTCACGACCCACCGTTCAGCCCAGTTCAGTTTCATGGCGAGTTCCGATCAGCGGTTCACGACCAAGGGCGCTATAGTGCGCACGGGTAAGGTCCGGACTATTGTCATCTCGAACGAATGTGAGGGATCTTAAGGTTTCTCCCTACGGTCGAAATGACAGGAATCCCGGATTCCAGCCTTTCGTGGCATAAAACGGGTTGCCGACCCCCGCCCGACGTGCGGAGCGGAATAAACCTATTGCTAAAACGGCCGTCAGGGTTTGGTGCCCAGATGGATGACCGCAATGCCGTTAGTGAGGCGCCGGTAGTGCACCTGCCTGAAACCGATGGTTTCCAGAATGGCTTTAAGGGCGTCCGGGCCGGGGAAGAGCCGGATCGATTCCGGCAGATAGGTGTAGGCGCGCCGCGACCCAACGAGGAGTTTCCCGAGAGCGGGCATGAGGAAGAAGGAGTAGAGATCGTAGAGGCAACGGAACCATGGGGTAATGGGATGGGAGAACTCGAGACACATAATCTTCCCCTGCGGTTTCAACACCCGGAACATCTCCTCGAACCCCTTCTCCATGTGGGTCAGGTTCCTGATGCCGAAACCCACCATGACGGCGTCATAGCAGTCGTTCTCCAGGGGCAGCAATTCAGCATCAGCCTGCAGATAGGTGATGCGCCGGCCCCACGGCGAGGCGGCAACTTTGGGGCGACCGCTTGCCATCATCTTCCAGTTGATATCGCACAGAGTTACGAGACCTGTCGGCCCGACCTGGCGCGCGGCCAGCAGCGACAGGTCCGCTGTGCCGCCGCAGACATCCAGCACGCGATCACCTTCGCGCAGGGCCATCATCCGGACGGCAAGGCGTTTCCAGAGATAGTGGATGCCGAAGCTGAGAAGGGTGTTCATGAAATCGTACTTCTCAGCGACGGTATTGAAATGCTGACGCACCCAGGCCACCTTTTCCCGTTCAGGAACGTCCAGGAAGCCGAAATGAGTCAGACCGGATGGTGAGTTGTGATCCACCAGCAGCGTTTCCGAATTATGGGAGGGCCTGATAAAGACTTCTTTATCCACGAAGTCGCACGAAGCATTCCAAATTGACACGGAGCAATGGTTCTGAGAGCCTCAGAGTGAAACGTGAAGGCAGTCTTTGGGCAACCACCGATCAGCGGATGGATGGTAAGCATCTGCGAAAAGCCATGGCGGCAATTGCCGGTAGTCCGCCGACAGGGTGTCGTTCTAAGAAGGCTTCACCACCAGGCCCGTGCGAATGCAGCGGGTGCATGCCCGGACTCGGGTCACCCGCCCGTCGCGACCGACATGACGGACGGACTGCAGATTGGGATACCATACCCGCTTGGTCTTGTTATTGGCATGGCTGACGTTATTGCCCACTTGGGGAGTCTTTCCGCAGAATTCACACTTCCTGCTCATGGAACTGATTCCTTTCCCATGCATATCCGGGGAGCGGTTACGGGGCCGCTCTCCCAACCGAGCGCCAAGCTCGGGTAAGAACGGTTGGGTTAGCCACCAAATACGAAAAGAACATATCTTACTACCATACCCCATTCAGGAGGGCAAGTGCTTTTAAGTCGTTTTCAGGAGTCCCAATTGTTCCCTGGGAGCGCCTACAGGCCTTTGAGGTGGAGCCGGAGACCCTCGATGGTTTTTCGGGTGAATTCCCGGTCACGATAATAAACCTGCTGAAAATCATCGACGAATGGCCGCGCGCGCGCCCTGAGATCTTCGCGGTCGACGCGCTCGAGGAATTCTTCGAGACCTTCGTGCGGGAATTTTGCGTAGCCGTGAGCCGCCATGCGCCGGAGGAACCCTGCGAGGAGGCGTTCTTCGCGTCTTTGCCGACCGGCGGCGAACAAGGCCCACAGCAGCAGGCTGCAAGCAAGGAAAAGCCCGGTTCCCACCGAAATCTTCATGATGGTCGCCAGGTCCGGCGTAAATCTCAGGTCCGGCCGGCTGATGCGCTCACGAATGGCATTCACCATTTGTACCTGGCGGGTGAAGTCGTAGTCGATGATGACTTTGTGCCAGTAGTAATTGAAGGTATCCAGCAGCAGCCGCAACTGTAGGAAGACCTGACGGCCCAGTGGGTGCGAAGCGAGGGCGGCGGCCGCTGGCGTGGGATCGAGCCGCAGCCAGCCCAGATCGGGGAGGTAGGCCTCAACCCACACGTGTGCGTTGCGCTGACTGACCAGGTAATATTTCCCGGTGGGGTTGTAGTGGCCCCCCTTGTATCCGCCGACGAGGCGCGCCGGAATACCGGCCATCCTCAGCATGACCGCCAGGGACGAAGCGAAGTACTCGCAGTTGCCCCGTTTGGTGACGAACAGGAAAGCTTCGAGAGGGGCCTTGGAGACCGGGAGCTCTTCCAGAGAGTAGGCATAGGCGCCACGCTGCAGGAACGAGAAGAGCACCTGCACCCGCTCATTCGGCGGCTTTTGTCCAACCAGGCTCTGAACCAGCGTCCTCACTCGAGGCGCAAAGCCGTGGGGAAGCGCCAGGTAATGAGCTCGATCAACTCCAGGTTGCGGAAAGCTGGTGGCCATGAGCGAGGTGGCGCGGTATCGAATTCTTTCGAAGATTTTAGTCTTGAAAGGGGTGATGCGGGTGCGGGAATGCTTGTTGCGGTGGACTGCAAACGTCATGGGTTTATCCAGGGCGAACAGGTACCGGTTTCCATAAGGTTCGAGATAAACGGTCTGCTCGGTCGTATGCCCAAGGACCCTTTCAGGCCCGACCAGCTCTTCCCTGGCTGCGGCCGGGGTGCTCTGCCACCTGAGGCCGTCGAACTCATCCAGGACCACCCCCCGCCAGAACAATCTGCTCTCGTCGACCTGTTCCATTTCGGCGCGAAAAATAACCGCATAGTCTTCCTGAATGGCAGCCACCTGGCCGAGCGAAATGGTGTCCGTGAAACCTGACTGGGCGCCACCGGTCTTGTTCAGGAAAGTGAGAAAGGGATAAGCGGTCCGGGGGAGGATGAGGAACAGGAGGACACTCATGGGCAGGGAGAGAGAAAACATCAACAGGGCCTGCAGCAGGACTTTCCCGAGGGTTGCCTTGCTGATGACCATCTCGGGGTTGTGGACAAAGTAGGCGAGCAGGATGAGAGCGGCGGTCACCAGCATCAGGAAGAGGGAGAGGGTAACCAGGAAGCTGATGCTGAGCGAGATCAGAGTGGAGCCTACCAGGAGAAACAGGCAGAGCAGATAGATCTGCAGCAGGTCGCGGCTTTTCTTGTCCTCGAGGAGCTTGATGGCGACCAGGATTACCAGGGCATCCAGAATCGGCTCGATGAGAACCTCGGGAGAGATGCGGAACCCCGCCAGGACCAGAATCCCAAGGGAACTCCCATTCAGGAGCCACCGCGGGATCTCAACCACGCGCCACTGCTCGCAGGCGAGGGCCAACAGGGAAAGGCAGAGAAACCCGAGCAGATGAGATTTCTCCAGGTGTTCGGCCACCACACCAACCGCCAGGACCACGCAACCGTAGGTAAGACCTTGGAGGACGGTTCTAATTCTGACCATGGAGTGCCAGCCTGGTTAGAACCATGGTTTTGTGGGCCTGGGTCGCAGACGGCTGGTACGATTCGCCGTCGATGATGAGTCCCACCGGGGTGCCGGCGTGGATTGCCCGGACGATCAGAAAGGCGGTGCTGGAGAGCGCCAGCTCGACGTTGGATTCTCTCAGCTTATTGAAATCGATCAGGATATTGGGGGGCTCGGGCGTTGCGAGTTCCTTGGTCTTGAGCTGGCCGGTTTTGGCTGTTGCCTTCCAGCTGATGTATTTCAGCGCGTCGCCGAACACATAGTCGCGGATGGAGAGAAGGTCGGAGTCGGTGCCGGGCTGATCCGAAGGGGCTTCTCCGCGCCATCGGGTCCGGTCCGCCAGCAATGACTGGAGGGTGCACGGGCGGAGCCCTGGGAATACGATCAGGTCAAGGTTGTGAGGAACCCGGCGGTAGCGGGTGAAAAAGTTGAACGGGAATATCGATGATAGGGTTATCCCCGACAGGGTGTGCCGACCCCTCCGGTCAAAGATCATATCGAAGTGGAGCAGCGAGGACGTTCCAGGATTGACGATCGGGAAGAGTACTCCCTCGGCGCCGATCGTGACTCTGGTCAAAAAGGCGGGCATGAACCGTCGCCGGTTGATGAGCCTGACCCCCACTGGGACCGGGGTGCCGGCAAACCGCTCTTCCGGAAATTCCAGCACGACGTCAAGGCCGCGCAGGTTCCTTCGGCCGAAAATCCCGGATACCAGCATGTAGCTTAGGAGCGTTGAAGTCATGATGTAGAGCAGGTTATTGGCGGTGTTGACTGCCGAAAAGCCAATGAAGATGGTCAAGAGAATGTAAAGGTACCCGGGCTTGTTGATCCGGATCAGACCGGGACGGGAATATCGGTGAGCAGCGATCTCAGGATCTCCCTTTTGTTGACGGTCTCATATTCATCACGGGCCGACACCCGGTGGGGAATGACAAATTCAGCAACTTCCTTGACATTTTCGGGTATCAGAAAATCCTTGCCGGAGAAATAGGCGTGGGCTTTGGCGGCATTGATGAGGGCAAGGGCGCCCCGGGTGGAAAGGCCGGTGGAGAAGTACTGGTTCTTTCTCGTTGCCTCGATGACATTGAGAACGTATTCGAGAATCCTGTCCGAGACAAAGATGCTGTGCCGGATCAAGTCCTGGATCTGCAGGATTTCGTCAACCCCCATGATGGGATCGAGCTGGTAGAGTTCGCGCCGTTTGCTCCCCCCTTTCAAGATTTCTCTTTCCGCCGCCCGTTCCGGATAGCCGATCCGGATCTTCATGAGGAACCGGTCGAGCTGAGATTCGGGGAGAGGGAAAGTGCCGTAGGATTCGGCGGGATTCTGGGTGGCAATGACGAAAAAGGGTTGAGGAAGATCGTACGTTCGCCCCTCGATGGTCACCTGCTTTTCGCCCATGGCTTCGAGCAGCGCGCTCTGGGTCTTCGGCGAAGCCCGATTGATCTCGTCCACCAGCACGATGTGGTTGAAAATCGGACCGGGCCGAAACTCGAAGGTGTTGACTTCCTTGTTAAAAATCGACAAGCCGGTGATGTCGGTTGGCAGGAGATCGCTGGTACACTGCACTCGCCCGAAGGTGAGGCCGAGGATTTTGGCAATGGCGATGGCCAGGGTGGTTTTGCCGAGGCCGGGAAAGTCTTCGATGAGGAGATGGCCGCGCGCGAAGAAGCAGGTGAAGGCGAGCCTCAGGGCTTTCTCCTTGCCATGCAGGTAATGGGAGAGCTGGCTGATGGCCGCTTCTAGTCTCGAATGATCGGTTCCCATTGCGCGATCTGCGATGAGGCGGAAGGCGAGCGGATAGTTCTAGCTGGCAGCTGCCAGCCGAATGGGAACATCATGCCTGTCCCGGGGGACGATCTCACCGATGCGGGAGGCGTGCTGTCCCATGCCGTTCAGCAGGTCAATGAGGTCCTGCGATTCGTGGGGGTCAACCACCAGGACAAAACCGATGCCGCAGTTGAAGACATGATAGAGTTCCTCCTCCGAAATCCCACCATGTTCCTGGAGAAAGCGAAAAATGGGCGGGACTTCCCAGCTGTCTTGGAAAATGACGGCCTGACAGGCGCCCGGCAGAATCCTCGGGATGTTGTCATGAAAGCCGCCGCCGGTAATGTGCGCCATACCGGCAATGCGGAAGGTTTTCATAACTTTCAGCACCGGTTCGACATAGATGCGGGTGGGCTCGAGCAGTTCTTCCGCGGCCGTGCGGCGGCAGCCGCCGAGAAGGCTGTCGGGTTGGAGCTTGAGCTGGTCGAAGACAATCCGGCGTACCAGGCTGTAGCCATTGGAATGAAGGCCGCTCGAGGCCAGGCCGATGATCTGGTCGCCCACATGAATGGTCGAGCCGTCAATGATCTCGGCATTGTCCACCAGTCCGACCGCGAATCCGGCCATGTCGTATTCGTTGTCTTGATAGAAATCGGGCATTTCCGCGGTTTCGCCGCCGATCAGCGAGCAGCCGGCCTCCTTGCAGCCGGTGACGATGCCGCCGATCAGCTGTTCGACGAGATCCAGATCGATCCGGCCCAGGGCGAGGTAATCGAGAAAGAAAAGCGGGCGAGCCCCCTGCACGATGATGTCGTTGACACACATGGCAACCAGGTCAATGCCGACGGTATCATGTCGATTCGCCCAGGAAGCCACTTTCAGTTTCGTGCCGACCCCATCGGTGGTGGAAACCAGGACCGGGTTCTTCAGTTCCGTGCAGTTGAACGAGTAGAGCCCGCCAAAACCGCCGATATCGGTGATCACCCCGCCGCGAAAGGTGCTGCGGACGAGCGGCTTGATCCGCGTTACCAGCTCATTAGCTTTGTTCAGGTCGACCCCGGCTTCACGATAACGGTTTGCTTCCATGGATCGTTGGTCCTCTCTCCATCTCAAGAGCATCGCTGACTCCAGGCGGGTGCCGCCGGTGACTGATCACAACCCCTCGCTGGCCCCCTGGAAGTAAAGGCATGGGCGATGATATCACGCCTCTGCGGTGCAAGGAAATAAGCAAAATTCCGAGGGTCCGTCATTTGCGCAGGAAAGGTCGAGATCTTTCAGTTCTTCCTTTGACCGCGGATAACGCGGATGAACGCCGATACCTTTCTTAATCCGTGTCCATCCGCGTTATCCGTGGTTAATGAAGAAAATTTTCACCCTAACCAAGTACCACTCATGGACCCTGGCGGTGGGAGCATTCATGGCCTACGGAGGTCCGCTCGTGGTTGCCGCTCTTCTGGGTTCATGGTAAAGGGAAGAGGTCCTCGGGAGGGTTTCTGATGCCAGGTCTTACCAGCGTCCTCAAAAAGGGATTCACTCTGCTCTTCGTGGGTTCGGCCCTGGTGGGAGGGGTCGTGGGGATGATTGCCTTCAAGTTCTGGCTGTTCCTCCATGCACCCGGCAGTTCCCGTCTCGGAATCCAGGAGGTGACCATCACCGCCGGCATGAATGCGGCGCAGGTGGCAAAGCTGCTCCACGCCGAAGGCGTCATCGCCGATGAAGAGGCATTCAGACTGCTCTGCTGGTTCGGCAAGGCCGGCCATAAGCTCAAAGCCGGCAGCTACGCTTTCATGCCGCTTTCCACCCCCGGGCAGGTGCTCGATCAGATCGTTGCGGGCAAAGCCGTTATCGAACGCGTTACCTTTCCGGAAGGGGTCACCATGTACGAGGTGGCGAGAACCCTCGAGGAAAGAGGCCTGGCTCAGGCCCAGGAGGTGCTGCGGCTGATGACCTCCTCCGCCTTTGTGACGGACAATGCCTTGCCGGGGGCGATCCTGGAGGGATTTCTCTTTCCCGACACCTACTTTTTCCAGCGCAACCAGAGCGAAGCGGCCATGCTGAAAATGATGATTCGCCAATTCTGGCGCCATCTGCCGGAAGACTGGGAACAACCGGCGGCAAAGCTTGGCCTCAGTCTCCACGAGATCGTCATCATGGCTTCTATGGTGGAAAAGGAGGCTGCGGTGGATGCCGAACGGGCCCTCATTGCCGGGGTTTTCTACAATCGCCTGCGAGAGAAGATGCCCCTGCAGAGTGATCCTACGGCGGTATACGACCTGCCTGATTTTTCCGGGCCGATCACCACCACCCACCTGAAGCGTCAGAGCCCTTACAACACCTATCAGAACCCGGGCCTGCCGGTTGGTCCGATCTGCAATCCCGGTGCGAAATCCCTGAACGCGGCGCTGTTTCCGGAGAATACCCCCTATCGGTATTTTGTGAGCAAACGGGATGGGACTCACCAGTTCTCGCAGACCCTGGCGGAACACGGCCAGGCAGTCTCCCGCTGGCGGCTGAAGCGGGATGGAGGGGCGCCCTCTGGGCCTTAGTGGCGGCAAAAGAAAAAGGATGAGACCATGACTACCACCGATTCACCTGGTGTCGAGGCGGCGAGTGTCGTATTTGCGGCCGGCAAGGGGACGCGGATGCTTGGCTATGGCGGCAATAAGACCCTGCTGCCGCTGATTCCCCGGGGTTCTGCCTATGAAGGCGAGCAGCCGCTGCTCTTTGAGGTCCTGCAAAACCTTCCTCCCGGCCCGGTCGGGATCGTCGTCAATCATTGTGCCGGCGATATCGAGCAGGCCACGCAGCAGTTCTCCGTGACCTACATTCCGCAACCTGTCACCAACGGTACCGGTGGAGCGTTGCTGGCCGCCCGCAGCTTTCTCGAAACGGCGGGGCCGCCGGTGGTGATCATCACCATGGGCGATGTGCCGCTCATTCGCCGGACGACCTACACCAGGCTCCTGGAGAAACTCACGGCGCACCCGCTGGCCGTCCTGGCGTTCCAGCCCGAGGACCGGGCGCAATACGGGATGCTCGAAACGGACGGGGACCGGGTGCTCCGCATTGTGGAGTGGAAATACTGGCACACGTGGCCATCTGACGAGCAGGCGAGGCTGCGTTGGGGCAATGCCGGGGTCTATGCGGCCCAACGCAAGGTGTTGCTGGAGTATATGGACCACCTTGCCCGCCAGCCTCATCACGTGCGCAAGCAGCGGGACGGAGCCTGGGTTGCCGTCGAAGAGTATTTCCTGACAGACCTGGTGGAACTGATGAGTCGCGACGGGCTGCCGGTCGGGTGGGTGCCAGCCGACGAGGTGGAAGTGACCGGGGTGGACACCCCCGAAGCCTTGCAGACCGTTCAGTCGCGCTACCGGCAAAATCCGGCCAAGGAGCGGCAGTAGGTTCAGCTTTCTATTCTCAGCCACGTGATCTTGTTTCCCTTGCAGATTGGATGAGCTTGCCTCTATAATCCTCATTAACCTTTTCTTAACCAAGAACAAGGTATGAATTGATCGTACCCGATAGCTGGGTGCCAGCTGTCGTAAGATTCTTGTCAGGGCTGACTGCGGCGAACGCGGCGGAACCAGAACCGAATAACCCCTTTTTCCTAATCCAGCTGTGCCTGTTGCCAACGGCAACCCCCTGGTTTGGTTGCAGGCCATCCATCATATAGCAGTGGTTCGAGCGCTGCCAGAGAGTGTCAAGAGAGTCCAGCCTCCCGTCCGCTGCCGGCGTGCTTCCGGCGGGGGCGGGGTGTTTTGCGGCACCTGAATACCTGCCTGCGGCTTGCGGCAATGGTGACTCGGGGCTCAGTCCGGATGATGGGAAAAGCTCCGGGTCGACTTGCTGAGCGCCCTCCAGCGGCTATGGTCCGGGGCAGGGCGCGGTCAACGGCCGAGGTTGAGAGGAGATACGGTCATGAAGCCTGGTGAACCGATGGAAGAGCAGGAAGGTTCTATCGAGGAATTTCTCCGTAAGCGGACCGAAATCGAGCAGACCATTCGCGACAAGTTCCAGCGTAAAATCACGGTGATGTTTACCGATATCGCCTCTTCCACGCAGTTTTATGAAATCTATGGTGATATTACCGGCCGGGCCATGATTCAGCGGCACAATGATCTGCTGGCGCCAATCATCGAGCAACACGGAGGGAAGGTGCTGCGCAGCCTGGGCGATGGTCTGATGACGGTCTTCGAGAGTCCTTCCGGCGGGGTCCGGGCCGCCATTGCCATGCAGCGTCTGCTGGCGGCGGAAAACCAGGATCGGAAACCATCCGAGCAAATCTGGATCAGAGCTGCCATCCACCATGGCTCGGGGATTGTCGAGAAGGGTGATGTATATGGCGATATCATCAACACCGTGGCGCGCCTCTGCGCAGTGACCAGAAAGGCCGAGATCCTTGTCTCGCAGGCTTGCGTGGACCTGGTAAGAAGCGAACCGGACCTCACTTACGAATATGTAGGGGTCAAGAGCTTCCGAGGCAAATCGGTGCCCGTCGATGTCTACCGGATCGTCTGGGACCCCGCGGAAATGGAGGAGCTCAAGAGGTCACCAACAGGCACCAGGCGTGCGGCGGAACCTGCCGCGGGGGCACTGAGGCTCCATTATGCGCTTCAGGGGGAACGGCTGCGGCTGGTGGCGGTTCCCGAGGGTCGGCAGGCGCAGACTGTCAAGCATGTCCGCGAGTTTCCCTATCGTGAGGGCGAGATCCGGAATCTGGTGGAAGACATGGATCAGTGTCTGCAGGCCGTAGACCGGCGCGGCCGCCTGCCGGAAGCCAAGCTCCTGCGCTTGAAGGAGCTCGGCAAGACCCTCTACGGCATCCTCGTACCTGAGGATATCGACGCGTTCATGAGGGAGTCGGGCGCGCGCCATCTGGTTCTCCAGATTGAAGACGGCCTCGTCCACATTCCCTGGGAACTGCTGCACACTGGCGAGGAGTTTCTGTGTATCCGGTACAGTATGGGGCGGATCGTGTTCACGACCCAACAGCCACTGGCCGGTAGCCGCCGGCTCGACCAACGGCCACTCAAAATGCTGATTGTGGCTGATCCCAAAGGTGATCTCCCGGCGAGCAGAGCGGAAGGCATTTCGGTCCAGAAAGAGGTGAATCGCAGCGTCGTCGCCAACGCCCTCTCGACGGACCTGCTGACGCACGACGTCGACGCGGAGGTCTTCAAGTCCCGCCTGGCCGACTATGAATTACTGCATTACGCTGGCCACTTTGATTATGTCCACGAGGATCCCTCCCAGAGCGGAGTGCAGTTGACGGACGGGAAATTCGAAATCGGGCGGCTCCTCAGCCTGGCCAGGGAGCATGCCCTCCCGTCGCTGGTATTCACCAATGCCTGTCAGTCCGGGCGGACCGACCGGTGGTCGACGGGCGAGCGGCTCTACAGCCTGGCCAATGCTTTCCTGGTTGCCGGGGTGAGGCACTATATCGGCGGTACGCGGGATCTCTTTGATCGTTTCAGTGCGGCTTTTGCCGAAGAATTCTACCGTCAGCTGGTCGCCAATCAGGCGGTGGGGGAAGCCTTGCGGCAGGCTCGGATCAAGTCCATCCGGCGGTTCGGAGAAGAGAATCTGGCCTGGGCGTCCTATGTGCTCTACGGCGATCCAAGTTTCTGCTACTTCGAAGCTGCTGCCCTGGCGGCAGAACCACCGCGGAGGGAAGCCGGTTTCCGCAGACGAGTCCTCTACGCCGTGGCCGCGGTGCTCCTCATTGCAGTCGCCGCCTTTGTCATCGGCCACCAGTGGCGGGAGCGGACGGCGCGGGAGGCGCTGGCCAGGCAGGGCTTCAATCTGATTCATGTGGGCCAGTTGAGCAAAGCGGAAGAGGCGTTCGGCAGCCTGGAGAAAGACAATGCGCTCTACTTTCAAGGGATGTCGGCAATCCATCTGAATCGGGGCAATCTCGAGCTGGCTGAGCAGAATCTCGCTCAGGCTCAGCAGCAGGAGGCGGGGGCGCCGTACCTTGGGGTGGTGAAGGCTCATCTGGCGCTCAGCCGCGGCCAGCTGGAGGAATCCGAAAGGGGCTATCGCAAGGTGCTGGAAAGCCGGGGGTTGGAAAGCTGGCAGCAGGCGGAGTGCTTCTATGGCCTGGGGAGGGTGCTGCTGGCGCGGGGCGAGGTGCCTCAGGCGATCGAAGCTTTCGAGCGCTCGCTGCAGAGCGATCCGGCCTTTCTCCAGGCCTACACGGCCAAGGGACTGGCCCTGGAACGGCAGGGCAAAGCCCAGGACGCCCTCGACCTTTATCGGCAGGCGGCCGGCATTAACCCGGGCGATCCCGTCAATGCGGCACTCTATAACAGATGCCGGGAATTGGTGGCGGGGAGGACCTCGGCCGAGCACCGGGCCCGGATCGACCAGCTCATTGCCGAGCTCTTGAAGAGCTACCGTGAAGGGCCGCCGCCGCCCAGTGCCAGGGATGAATGGAGCTCGCGGCCCCTCTATCTTTTCTTTCTCAATCTGGAAGCCAAGGGTCAACCGGCGCCGAGGGAAGGCGAGGATGCCTATCTCAATGAGCTCATCGCCCGCGATTTTGACAATTCAACGCGACTTCACGTTGTGGAGCGGCAGTTGCTCGAACGGCTGCTCGGCGAACTCAGACTGAGCAGCAGCCAGCTGGCCGATCCGCAATCGGCCCTGCGCCTGGGCAGAATTCTCGCGGCGCGGGTGCTGATCACTGGCTCGCTGGTGCGCTACAAGGGACAGCTCCAGGTCAACCTGCGAGCCATCGATACGGAAAACACCCAGGTCATGGCCACGGTTTCAGGAACCTCTCCGTTCGGCGACGATCCTCAGAAGCTGCTGCAAGGGCTGGTGGCGGGATTACAGGAGCGGATCATGGCGGCCTATCCTATCAGAGGCCGCATCATCGAGGTGCAGCCGGAGGGGGTGGTGCTCGACGTGGGCCGCACCACGGGGGTGTCGGTGGGGACGAAGCTGCGCCTGGCGGAAGCGCTGGAAAGCCGGGTAGAGCTGACCGTAACCGAGGTTGGCGAGCTGACTTCCAAGGCCGCGTTCAAGAGCGATGAGCTGGAGCTGCAGCCCTCGTGGCGGGTCGAAGAGCTGCTGTAGCCGGTCCGGGAGATCGTCCATGAACGACTGCGCGAAATGGCTGCTGACAAGCGCACTCACGCTTCTGATCGCCGTTTCGGGATGTGAGGGCGGACCGCAACAACGGCCCGAGTCGCTGGACGGGAAGGTCTACGGGGTTACCTCGGGATCTTTTCGGGGGCGGTGGTGGAACTACTACGAGCGCGGCCTCTCCTACAGTGACGGACATTTCTGGGAGCCGGCGGAAGCCGATCAGCGGGACGCCATTCGGCAGCGGAGCCGGGACCAGCGCCGCGCCCGGACCTATGGGATGCACTTCGTCGACTACTTTCCCCATCGGGAACTGGGGGTTGTTCTCTATCATCAGGGAAAATACGACGAAGCCATCCGGGAATTGGAGCTCTCCCTGAAGGATGAGAAATCGGCCAAGGCGGAGTTCTACCTGGATTGTGCCCGCAAGGCGGTGATCCGGCAGCAGCAAACCGACTCGGCTCCCCCTGAAATCGAAATCTGGTCGCCTTTGCCGGAGCTTCTGACCAATGCCTTTTCGGTAACGGTGAGCGGCATCATCCGCGATGATTCCTTCATCCAAGACGTCCGGGTCAACGGCCGCCCCGTGCGCATCGATCTGGCCGCTCCCGTCGTCTCCTTCGACCTGCAGCTCCCCCTCGAACCGGGAGAGAATATCGTCCGAATCGAGAGCTTGGACCTCAGCGACAAGCGGGCCGTGGCCGAACGAAGGGTTCGCGCCGATTGGGAGGGACCGATTCTGAGCATCGACGAACCGCTGGAGGGCGGCGAGACGGGAGGCAGGGGGCTGAGACTGCGAGGCCATGCCTACGATGAGACGGGCCTGCAGGAGATCCTCGTCAATGGTCGCCAGCTACCCCGGATTGCCGGCAGGGAAGTCAAACTGGATTATGCCGTTCCCTCGGTGCCTGGTCTCGAGCGGGTGGTGGTCCAGGCGAAGGATTTGGCGGGCAACCAGACCACGGCCGAGATCCGGCTGGCGGGGGGCCGGAGCGGGCTCCCGCGGGTGCTGATCGCGTTTGTCGATCCTTCCCGGATAGCGCTGCTCGGGAGCGCCGCCTCCGCTCGCGATGCCATTCCGCCCGCCATCGAGGTGAAGAACGCCACGGAAGCGCAGGAGACCTTCCTGGAGCAGGTCTATCTGGAGGGAGTGGTCCGGGATGAGGGCAGCATCGGGTCCCTGGCCATCAACGGTCAAGCGATCCTGAAAAAGGCGGGCAAGAACGTTTATTTTAGTCATCTGGCCAGGCTCGAGGAGGGGGAGAACTGCTTTCGGATCGAAGCCGGCGACCTTGCCGGCAACCGCCAGGAAAAGCAGGTCTGTTTCCGGCGTAAACTCAACAAGGTGCACGAGGTGGGGTCCCGGCTGAGTGCGGCGCTCCTGCCCTTCGAGCGCAAGGGGAGACCGGGGCTGGCGGCGGATGTCCTGGAGGAGGCGCTGCTGGCGGAACTCATTGGCGGCCATCGGTTCCGGATGGTGGAAAGGAGGAGGCTGGAGGAGATTCTTCGGGAACATCGGCTGGGGGGAAGTGAGCTGGCTGATCCCAATGCCGCCGTCCGGGTCGGCCGGATCGTGGCGGCCAGCTGCGTCATTGTGGGATCAGTGCTGGAAAAGGAGGATTCCGTCGAAATCTACCTGCGGGTGGTGGACACCGAGACCTCGCTCATCCTCACGGCGGTGGACGTCTACGGCGAGGAGCTCGGTCCCGAGATGATGCGGCTGCTCTGCCGGGGACTGGTCGTCAAGCTGCTCGACGAATTGCCGCTGGTCGAAGGAATGGTGGTCACGGTGAAAGGGAGCCAGGGGATCATCGACCTGGGTCGGGAGAAGAAAGTGAAGAAGGGGATGCGGGTCATCATGTTCGAGGACGGGGAACCGATCCGCCATCCCCTGACCGGGATGCTGCTGGGTGCCGACGTCACGGAGACGGGCCGCGGCCTGATCCAGACCGTGCGCGACCACATGTCCGACGTGGAGTTGCTCGGCAGGGACGCGCCGCAGCGGGTGAAGCCCATGCACCGGGTGATTACGCAGTAGGATTCCGAGCAATCTGCAGAGGCGGTGGCCGTTTTTTAGGATCAACCATGAAGCAGTGAGGAGGCTGACGATGGTAGGGAATGGCGGGGAAGGAACCAAGGGAGTCGTTGAGATTAAGGGCAGAGTGACTGCTGAGTTGGAGACCGGCAAGCAGGTCGGTGTTGAAGGGGTGTTGATCAAGACCAGTCAGGGGATGATGACTTACACCAACAGAGAGGGAGACTTCAAGTGCCCCGCAAACAGCCAGGAAGAATTTCTAGCCATCTGCGCGTTTAAACATGGATTTCAGCTGTGGGTGGACTGGAATAGGTTTGAGAGGGGAAACGAAGAGAACGAATGGGATATCACCCTGAAAGCCGGCCCCGAGGATGCTGTCTGTAAACTGGTTAAGATGCCTAGGGCGGCTGTAGCAGCAGGGCCCGGCTGTATCGTGCCACAAGTCTTGGATTGTGCAAACAGTGAGCCGGTGCCAAATGCGAAAGTCAAACTTGACGGCCAGACCTGGAAGACGACTGATTCCATGGGTGATGGTGTTACCCTCTGCTATGAGGCGGGTGAGCAGTCATTATGTGCCAGGAAACTGGAGCCTTACCCTAAGAAATGCAAGCCCGTCACTTTGAAATTGGGAGATACCATTACAGGTGAGGCAGCAAAAATCTGTCTGGATCACGTTTAATCAACATGAAACTGTGAGTCTGTCATTTCGAGTGTAATGACGACAGGGGCAGGATTTGAGTGGCAGGCATTCAGACTGGTCCTTAACGAGAAGCTAGAGTTTCCGCCCAGTGCTCGAAATGGCAGACTCCAGGCAACGAATCGACATCGCCCTCGCTGACTGGACCTAATTAGTGTCGAGGACCGCAACAGTGAACCCTTGAGGCGAGGAATAAGCCATGAATGGTCGAGTTCATAAATTGCCAATGGGTCTTATTGTCTTCAGTTGTGTCGTCCTTTTCCTCAGCGCCAACGTCGGTCTTGCTTCGGGCCAGGAGGGAGGAATTGATTTCACTTCCTCACCCAACCCTCTGGGCTCAGGTGCACGGTCTCTCGGGATGGGTGGGGCCTTTATTGCGGTCGCGGACGATGCCACGGCAGCCTCCTGGAACCCCGGCGGTTTGATCCAGCTCGAACGGCCGGAAATCTCGGTGGTGGGTGAGGGGATTTATCGAGCCGAAGACAACAAGTTCCTGGAACGACCCGAAGGGTCGGGGAAGCAGACCACCTCCAACGCGGCCCTGAACTACCTCAGTGCGTCGTATCCGTTCACTCTCTTGGATCGCAATATGATCGTTTCCTTCAACTACCAGCACCTGTATGATTTCTCGAGAAAATGGCAAATCGGGCTGCAGTCATTTCGGCCATCCATGACAACGGATTGGACTTTTGAAGCCGATGGCGGGCTCTACGCCTATGGGTTTGCATATGCCGTCCAGATCATCCCCCAGCTCTCTTTTGGGTTCACCTTGAATTTTTGGCAGGACGGGATCTATGAGAATGGCTGGCAGAACACAACCAAGTGGCACGTCCTGGTGATTCCAAGGGCCGGTCAATGGTTCACCCAGGATTACCAAAGGCAAGATCGCTACTCTTTCACCGGGTTCAATGCGAATGTCGGGCTTCTTTGGAATGTGAACGAGCGCCTGACCTTTGGCGCAACCCTGAAAACACCCTTCACGGGTAGTGTGAGGCACACTTTTGAGGCGGTCACCATCGACCAGTATTCTGATCCCGCCTGGAACTCAAGACCCTACAGGAGGAGGGGTACCAGCTTTTATGACCTCAGCATGCCCATGTCGTATGGATTTGGGCTGGCCTATCGTTTTTCCGACCGGCTGACACTCTCAGCTGACTTCTACCGAACTGAATGGCAGGATTTTGTCCTCACCACTTCAAAAGGAACAGAGTTTTCGGCATTGAGCGGGCTGCCAAAGGCTCAATCTGACGTTGACCCTACCAACCAGGTTCATGTTGGTGTGGAATACCTCTTCATCAAACCGAAATTCACGGTTCCCCTGCGGGCTGGCTTCTTTTACGATCCAGGACCTGCGGAGACGAGCCCTGACGACTACTATGGCTTTAGTTTTGGGACCGGGATTGGGATTGGGCGTTTTGTGTTTGATCTAGCCTATGTTTTTCGCTTCGGGAATGATGTCAAAGAAACACTCGTGGAAGGGGTCACGTTCTCACAGGATGTCACCGAACACGCGTTCTACTCCTCTCTTATTGTGCATTTCTAACCGCTTGATTTCCAGGATTGGCCAAGGGTCGGAAACTGGCAAAATTCGCCCGTGAGTGATCGTGGCGAAGGACATCTATAACGAGCGAGTTCCAGTTATTCAAATGGTTCCCATAACCGGGTGGAGTGTTACATTGCTACATACAAAGGCACGGATAACCACGAACGTGCAAGCCTCCCCTTCCTCGACGAACGGATTATCCAAGGAATCAATCGTCGATTGCCTCCACACCCGTCCCTTCGACCACCGTTTCAGGTTGGAGAAGCTTCGAGGAAAACTGGACCCTCGAAAGATGCACGAGATCGACAAGGCTTTGACGATGGTCTTTGATCTCAGTTAGTGCGTTACCTCGAAGTCTTGCCGCAACAACTGCCGGGCCCCGCGCAGCCGGCATGGGCCGGTGAACTGCCACAGCAGGCGGTATCGGAGTGGCCCGGAAGACCCATCCTGGCGACGCCGGACAGGGAAGAGGGCGCCGACAGCAGCTTCTTCAGGTTCACACTGCCACAGACCTTACAGGTTGGCGTCTCGTCAGCCGAGGCGACCAGCACCTCACTTGTGGCACCGCATTCCTCACATTGAAAGTCATAAAGGGGCATAGGGGATCTCTCACTGATCTGATTGGTTTGGATGGTTGAATGATCTCATTTTGTCGTTTGTTCCGCAGGGCGCCGATTTCAGTCGCAGCCCCGGCACGGGTGCCCGACGGCAGTCAAGGGATGACGCAGGGCGGCACAACCATCGGAGGAAAAAGTCCGATCCCGAAGACGTCTCGCCTTGAGCGATACCACGATCACATTTGGCCGCCACCGCCGCCACAGGTGAACTCGCTGGTGAATCGCGGTAAACTGCCGTTCAGGAACGCCTGCACCGCATCGGCTACGGTTTGGGCGTCGGCACCATAGTACACATCGATGCCCACCTGATTGAACCCCATGAGCGGCCGCATGCCCATGCCACCTGCGATCAGGACCTGTACGCCGTGTTGGGCGAGATGATTGACCGGGGCCATGCAGCCTCCCTGCTGGTGAGGAACGTTGGGGAGGGTCTGGATTTTCTGAACCTGCCCATTTCCGACTTCCACCAGGGTGTAGAGATCGCAGTGGCCGAAATGAGCGCCAAGGGGGGATTCAAGACCGCCCGGATGGCTTGAAGGAATGGCAACAACGGTAGTTTTCATAGTTTCTCCTTGAGGTAACGATAGTAGCTTTCGTACTGATATACGGCAGCCAGGGGATTGTGCCCCAGCAGACGGTCCTTGACCGCCAGAACGGTGCAGGGGGCCTCGGCGTACCGAAGGAACAGGGAATCATGACCGACGCAGAGTCCGAGGAGGACGTTGAACTGAGACTGATGCCGGTTGGCAATGAGGGCCTGCAGGATGGGATTGCACATGGATTCAGGACTGCCGGGAGCCACCTTCTGCGCCTCGCTCAAGCCAAGGGTTTCCTTGGGGACCCTCCCCACCTTGCAGGCAATGGAAATGACCTCCAGCCCTTCGGTTTCAAAGATCTTGTGCACCACCTTCGCCTCGCGGCGCAACCCCACGCAGAAGACCAGCGCCACCTTCCGGTAGTTCATCCGGCGGGCGAACTCGATGATTTCAACGATGCGGGGCTTGGCCGGACGCACGGCTCCGTAACCCTTTTCCCGGTTGCAGTAGCCTTCCCCTTCCTGGATTGAAGCCTGCCTGGCGAATTCCCGGACGTCACCGGTGCGAATTGCCGTGATGGACTCGGCTGTCAGGTCCTGATGGCGGAGCGAGGGACAATGCGGCGGGGCCTTGCCCTGGTCATAGCGGCAGAACCGGTCGGACCAGTCGTAGGGACAAATCGCACACTGGGGTTGGGGGGTTGCCATGGGGTTGCTCCCTGTCGCCGGAGGATTCACGCGAAAATATTATCGGGCTTGTAGGGATGGGTCCCCAAAATCACTTCCACCCCCGACTTGTCCTGGATCTTCTTGATGATGGCTTCCCGGTGGGGACAATGATCCGTGAGGCAGGGGCTGAGATGGATCCTGGTGACCTTTTCGTCCATCGGTTTGTTCCACAGATTGAGTTGCGCCAACCGCGTCACAATGGTTGCGCCAGGGCAGTCCCCGCAGTTCAGCAGCCCGATGACCTCGGCTTCGCCGTCCGGGTAGCGACTGAATTCACCGACTCGCCGGTTGAAGCCCACCAGGCAGCGGGAACAGCCGATGCAAACGTCATCCATGGCCTTCTTACAGCCGATATTGAGCACTTTCTCCATCGCTTCCTCCATCGGTTTTGGAGGTTGGCAACCGGGCCTCCCGGCTCTTCGCCGCTGGTCCCCGGCGGGGGGCACCGCTACCCCAACCAGCCGAAGACCTCCGAGATACCTAACCGGAATGTGACCCTAAAGCAATACTCGTTCCAGTTTTTGTGACCGGTCCGGGAGCCTCGGCGGCATGCCCCCGGTCGGCAGTCGGCACGGCCTTCCTGGAGGCCTTCAGAACCTGTCGCAATGGGTGCAGATGCGACCGATATTCCGAAAGGAAGGGAACAAAATAGCCCTTTTGCTGTGGGCAGGGTGGGGGGGTCGGGGGTTCAGTGGACGGGGTTGTAGTCAGTGAACGAACGATGGAAACGAGTTGTAGTCAGTGAACGAACGATGGAAACGAAAGGAATTACTCGTTCGAGATCTGATCCGGAACCTTCTTCCCGGCCCTCGGGCTCGTTTGCATCGTGGCTCGCGGCGGGCTGGAGCCTGCTTCCGGATGCGGAAACCCCTTGCAGACGGTTCCGGCCATCGCTCGTCACTGCCAGACCAGGACGATCTTGCCGAAATGACGGTTGTCTTTCATGTATTGGTGAGCTTCTTCGACGGCTTCGAGGGGAAAGACCCGATCAATGACGGGTCGCACTTTGCCGGCTGCGAGGAGGGGTCGCACCTGTGCGGCAAAGCTTCTGGTCAGGGCAGCCTTTGCTTCCGGGGACTGAACGCGCAGCATCGAACCGATCAGGCGCAGCCGTTTGGCGACCACCGTGGCCAGGTTGATTTCCGCCCTGGCCCCCCCCATCAGGCCGATGATGATGAGACGACCCTGGGATTTCAGAATCTCGAGATGCTTGCTGAGGTAAGGGCCGCCAATCCAGTCCAGGACGATATCGACCCCACGGCCCTGGGTGAATTCCAGGACGCGGGCGGCAAAGTCCTCGGTCTGGTAGTTGATGCCGAAATCAGCCCCCAAATCCAGGCAGCGTTCGAGCTTCTCCTGAGAACCGGCGGTGGTGATCGTGGTCACGCCCTGAGCATGGGCCAGTTGGATGGCGGCCGTTCCCACCCCGCTTCCCCCTCCGTGAACCAGCAGGGTTTCCCCGGCACCGGCTCGAGCTTCCTCAAAGAGGTTGAAAAAGGCGGTGAAGAACACTTCCGCCGCCGCGGCCGCCCCGACAAAATCCAGATTGTCAGGAATCGCAACCAGGTGATCGGCCCTTACCGCCACATAGCGACCGTACCCGCCGCCGGCAATGATGCCAAAGACCCGGTCGCCAGGGTGCCAGTCGGCCACCTGGGGAGTCTTTTCCACCAACACTCCGGCAAAGTCGAGTCCCATGATGGGCGAAGCTCCCGGGGGAGGGGGGTAGAGTCCGCGCCGCTGCAGCAGGTCCGCCCGGTTGACCGAGCAGGCTTCCACCTTCACCAGTACCTCCCCGGGGTTCACGGTCGGCAGCACCGCCTTGTCGAGCGAAAGGCTGTTCCAGTCACCCTTCCGGCCGGATTCGTGAACGACGATGGCATCCATGAACGGTTCCTTCATTCCAGTTCTCCATGTTCGGCAAAGGAAAAATGGTGGGGGCCGGCGATGATGATATGGTCGTGGACATGAATATCGAGGTCGTTCAAGAGTTTCTTCAACCTGCGGGTGAGCTGCCGGTCGGCGGCAGAGGGTTGAGGATCACCGCCCGGATGATTGTGCGCCAGAATGACCGCGGTCGCATGGTGCTTGACAATCGCCTCCACCACCAGCCGGGGGAATACCGCCGTGCGGTTGAGACTCCCTTTCTGGACGGGCTGCACGGCCAACACCATGTTCTGGCTGTTGAGCGCGATAATGCAGAAAACTTCGCTGCGTTCGGTTCCCAGCAGGGGGCGCAGTCGCTGCACCGCGTCCTCGGTGGTGAGCACCTTTTGGTGCTGATTCCAGCGGTCCTGCTGGTAGCGATCAAAGAGACGGGGAAGGGTGGTGATGAGGGTTGCCGCCTGTTCCCCGATCCCTTCGACTTCCTTGAGCCTGGTCAAGGGCGCATCAAAGACCGCGGGCAGGCTCCCCAGCTGATTCAGCAGGTCCTTTGCCACGGTCTTGACGTCTTTGCGCGGAATAACAAAGGTGAGCAGGAGTTCGAGCACTTCGTGGTCGTGAAAGCCGTCCAGACCACTTCGCCGGAATCGCTCGCGAAGCCGCTGCCGATGGCCCTCGGGACCTGTCGTCATGGTGCTCTCTCCCGCTTATCGGAGCCGATCAGGAGATCACAGCGTACCCTCTTGCGCAGCCACCTTTTCCCGCAACTGGCTGAGGAGGGATTCGAAGGATCGATTGGCAAGAATGGAACTGAATTGTCCGCGATAGTTGTCCACCAGACTGACCCCTTCGACGACCACGTCGTAGACCTTCCATTGGCCCCGGATCAGTTTCAGCCGGTAATCGATCTGCACATTAGTGTTTTTGAAGTCGAGCACTCGCGTTTTCACGAGGGCGTAGTCACCCTCAATCCGTTCCGTGTCGTAGACCACTCGTTCGTTGGTCCCGGTGTAGGTTTCCACGCGACCGACGTAGTTGTTGAAGAGGAGCTGCTTGAAGAGCTCAACGAAATCCTGCTGATGCTGTGGGGACTGATCCCTCCAGGGACGCCCGAGGGAGCGCCTGGCCATCTCCTGAAAGTCAAAGTATTCATCAACGATCCTAAGGATCTCGCTGCGGCGTTCGCGCAGACTCGGGGCACTCCCCGATTGCGCACTGCGGAGAATTTCGAGCGCCCGGTCGGTTCCGGACTGCACCAGGCTCATCGGGGAACTTGCGGCAAAGCTCGATGTTACAATCGTAAAAAAGATCAATAGAGTTACGAACGGGAGCCCTATGGTCCAGAAACACGCTTTGTTCTGCATCACTACCCCTCCAAGGTTGCGAGCCTGAGCGACAGGTTCACCCTGCCGGTCCAGATGGGCCTCTTCTGAGCACCCCAAGTTTACCAATAGTCGGGAAAAAGGCGAACCATTTTTCATGGCTGCTGGGGGCATGGTTGCTTCGGGCATCTTTCCAGGCCGTGCCAATCTCGGGATAACCAGAAAGCATGCCAGTCGCTCCCGGATAGTCCCAAGTCCGCGGCGGCGTGATGCCATATTCGGCTTGACAAGCTTTGGGGAGGCGAATACAAGCATGCCCAATCCCGGCATGGGATGTCTGCTGCGACTGTTCAAGAGCCCGAAGGAGTGATGGGTATGCAAGACTGGGTCTTCCTCTTTCCAGGTCAAGGTTCACAGTATGTAGGGATGGGACAGGAATTTTACGAGAGCTACAGCGAGGTCCGCGAGCTTTTTGCCCAAGCCAGTGAAATTCTACAGATGGATGTTGCCCGGCTCTGCTTTCAGGGTCCGGAGGAAGTTTTGGTGCTCACCGAAAATGTTCAACCGGCCATTACGATGGTGAACCTGGCCTGCCATACCGTGATGCAGCTGCACGAGATCTATCCGGTGGCGGCGGCCGGTCACAGCCTGGGGGAATACAGCGCCCTCTACGCGGCCGGCGTTCTGGATCTCAAAGAGGTTCTGGAGCTGGTGCGATGGCGCGGGTTGTATATGCACGAAGCATCGCAACAGGAACCGGGAGCGATGGCCGCCGTCATGGAGCTTCCTA
>Ga0255347_1000893_pt1 | contig 51958 bp, 38 predicted proteins | sample wastewater_treat_2_FD_192479 | JGI IMG/M metagenome (GOLD analysis project Ga0255347, IMG submission 192479) | Wastewater microbial communities from Lulu Island WWTP, Vancouver, Canada - plant24 | ecosystem: Engineered > WWTP > Wastewater > Unclassified | place: Canada: Vancouver, British...
TGGGCATCGGTTCGGGGTCTCATGGCTGGCAGACGGGACGAATGCTGGAAGCAATCGAGCAGGTGTTGGCTGCAGAGAAACCAGGCAGCGTGATGGTTTATGGCGACACCAACTCGACTCTGGCCGGGGCCCTGGCCGCGGCGAAACTCAACATTCCGGTGGCTCATGTGGAAGCAGGGCTTCGTTCTTTCAATCGGCGCATGCCCGAGGAGACGAACCGCGTTGTCGCCGACCATGTATCGGATCTCCTTTTCGCCCCGACCACCACTGCCAGACTGAACCTGCTTGCCGAAGGGGTTGCCGAGAACCGCATCCACCTGGTCGGCGACGTGATGTACGATGCGGCTCTCTACTATGGGGCAAAGGCCGAGCGCACCAGCCGCATTCTGCCGAGCCTCCAGCTAAAATCCATGGAGTATGTCCTGGCGACCGTGCATCGGGCTGAGAACACCGACAGCCGAAGCTCCCTTACAACGCTTTTTGAGGGACTGATCGAGGTGTCCCGGACCATCCCGGTCATCCTTCCCCTGCACCCACGCACTCGCCAGGCGCTGGAGCGGGAGGGTCTAATGGTCCGTGTTGCCGAGGCACTCCGGGTGATCGCCCCGGTCGGCTACCTGGACATGGTCATGCTCGAACGACACGCCAGGCTCATCGTCACGGACTCCGGGGGTGTCCAAAAGGAGGCATTCTTCTACCAGGTCCCCTGCGTGACCCTCCGCCAAGAAACGGAATGGGTAGAGCTGGTGGAGCTCGGATGGAATCGCCTGGCTCCACCGGTTAATACCCCTTTGCTGGTGAACACGGTGACCGATGCTCTCACCAGCCTGCCAAAACGTGGCGAGAACCCCTATGGTGATGGGCACAGCGCGGAACAGATTGTGCGGATCTTGATGGAGAGAATCGGGCGGTGAGATCACTTCAAGGCCGTCGCAGGGTATTGTACAGGATGTTCAATCCCGGTGTTCCGCAAGTAATACCACGAGAGAAGTAATCGGAGAGACGGAGAAGTTGATTTTGCATGCCAGACAGGTATAGTGCAAACTTCAATTTTCAGCGTGATCTGGTGGCCGGTTTTTTGATGCAAGCTGCCACCGGATAGAACGATAAGGCTGTCATCAACGATGATTTAGGAGTCCCAATGTCCAGTGCCAAGCGCAACCAATCGAGTCTAGCAGAGGAAGCTGTCCCCCGAACCATGCAGTCGGTATGTCCTGCGGGCGAGGTTTTTCCGCTCCCCAGTGAAGACGATTATGGGGCGGAGTTTAAGAGATTACAGAAGACTGTCCACGACCAGCGCCAATTGGGACGAGAGATCGTCGTGGTCATGGGGCTTGGCTTCGTAGGCGCAGTGATGGCCGCGGTCGTTGCCGATTCGACCGACAAGGATACCGGAAAACCGAGCAGATTCGTCATCGGCATGCAGCGCCCGTCAACGAGGTCTTTTTGGAAGATCCATTACATCAATCGAGGACTTCCCCCGGTGGAAGCCGAAGACCCGCAGGTGGCGCACATCATTGGCCAGTGCGTGAAAGAAAAGCAAACCCTGACAGCCACCTATACCCATGACGCCCTTTGCCTGGCGGACGTGGTGGTGGTGGATGTACAGTGTGATTACGTCAAGCAGAACCTTGGAGATGTGGCTCAGGGACGGGCCGACATCGGAGCGCTCGAGGACAGTCTGAGAGTCATCGGCGAAAAGATCAAGCCTGATTGCCTGGTGCTCATCGAGACAACCGTTCCCCCCGGCACCACCGAATACATTGCCTACCCGATCATTAAGAAAGCCTTCATGAAACGCGGCATTCATGACCGGGAGCCCCTTCTGGCCCATTCTTTCGAACGGGTCATGCCGGGAAGAGACTACGTCGCCTCCATCCGTGATTTCTGGAGGGTGTGCAGTGGGATCAACGCCGAAGCCAGAGAACGGGTCGTGCAGTTTCTCGCCGGGGTTCTTAACACCGACCGCTACCCGCTGACCGTTCTTGACCGGCCCATCGAAAGTGAGACCTGCAAGATTGTGGAAAATTCCTACCGTGCCACGATCCTGGCCTTTCTCCATGAGTGGAGCGTCTTTTCCGAGCGTAACGGGGTCGATCTGATCAAGGTGATTAATGGAATCAAGGTGCGACCCACGCACTCGAACATGATTTTTCCCGGTCCGGGAATTGGCGGCTACTGCCTGCCCAAGGACGGCGGTTTGGGCATTTGGTCCTACAAGACCCTGATGGGCTTTGAAGATGACATCTTCCAGATCACGCCACTTGCCATTGATATCAATGATACGCGAGCCCTCCACGCCGCCAGGCTGGTGCGAGACGCCCTGAGGAATATGGGTAAGATCGTCGCCGCCTCGAAGATAGCACTGCTCGGCGCATCCTATCGCGAGGATGTTGGTGATACGCGCTACAGCGGTTCCGAGTTGATCGTACGCAAACTCACCGAGATGGGAGCCGATGTGTTGGTTCACGATCCCTACATCGCCCATTGGTGGGAATTCGAAAAGCAGGACAGTTACCCGGCCCCGGGCCATTCCCGAGGCAGATTCTTTCGGAACCAGGAAAAGCTCAGTGACCTGCGGATTGAAAGGACTCTGCCGGAAGCCCTCCAGGGTGCCGACGCGCTGGTCCTGGCAGTGCGACACCAAGCTTACCGGGCTTTGCAACCAGAAGAAGTGGTACAAATGGCCGGAAAGCCGCTTGCCGTCATAGACTGTTTCGGGATGCTGGACGACCGGGCTATCCACCGTTATTTTGAGCTCGGCTGCGAAGTGAAGGGGCTCGGCAGGGGGCATGTCAAGCGGATCAAGGATGAGGTCAGGCAGCATGAGCGATAGGGTGGTCGTCTCCGGTTTAAAATCAGTGATGAGAAACTGAGAGAACCTTGAGGAACGTTAACCTCACCCTCAATGAACGCAAGGTGGTTCTGGGTGTCGGGGATTTTTGCCTCACCTGCCTGGCCGGTTTCTTTGCTCTTTTCCTCTGGAATCTCACCAGACCCGAATCATTTCGCGACGATTTTGAACTGTTCAGGGTCTACATTCCCGCGATTGCCATGCTCTGGCTGTTGCTCATGTGGGCCTTCGATCTCTACACCCCAGGCCTGACCACCAAGACCGACCAGGTGATGGAACGGTTTCTGGGCGTGTCCCTGGTCAGTCTCGCCGTCTACCTCCTGTTCTTTTTTGTCGCCCCGAGAAACGTCCTGCCGCGCCTGCCGGTGCTCTTTTTTGTAGTGCTTGCCTTCCTTGCCGGGGTGATTTGGCGCGCCAAATGGGCTGCGTCGATCTGGGGCAACGCCTTTCAACAGCGCCTTCTGATCATCGGTGCCGGGTGGGGAGGGCGGGCTCTCGCGCAGGCAGTGCAGGAGCATGAACTGGCCGACTATGAAATTGTCGGATTTTTAGACGACGATCTTTTTCGGCGCAAACCCCAAGTGCTCGGCTATCCCGTCCTGGGGCCAGTCAGTGACACGCTCGCCCTCGCCAACCATCACCAGGTCAATGCCATCGTCTACTCTACAACCGTTCACCTGCGGGCCGAACTCTTCAAGATCCTTCTCAGTTGTCAGGCGGCCGGTTTGCCTATCATTCAGATGCCGGCCCTCTATGAGGCGCTCACGGAACGGGTGCCGGTTCAGCATGTCGCCAATGACTGGCTCCTGCCGGCAGACCTTGCCGGAGGCCAGATTTCCCTCTCCTATCGCCTGTTCGTATGGACCATCGATCATCTCTTCTGCGTGTTTGGCGCTCTCTTTCTGGTCTTGTTTGGACCCATCCTCGCGGCTCTGATCAAACTGGACTCCCCGGGTCCGGTGTTCTACGTCCAAACCCGCCTTGGGCAAGGAGGGAGACTCTTTCGATTGGTAAAGTTCAGATCCATGGTGGTCGATGCGGAACAGGCTAACGGAGCTCAATGGGCAACCGAAAACGATCCCCGCGTAACCAAGATAGGTAAGGTGCTGCGGCGGATGCGACTGGACGAACTGCCGCAAATCGTCAACATCCTGCGGGGCGATTTGCACCTCATTGGACCTCGCCCGGAACGGCCTGAATTCTATGCTCAATTGACGGAGGCGATTCCCTTTTATACGGTGCGCCTGGCAGTGAAGCCCGGACTCACCGGCTGGGCTCAGATCAAGTATCGCTACGGCAGCAGTGTCGAAGAAACGCTCGTTAAACTGCAGTATGATCTCTACTGGCTCAAGAATCGATCCCCGCTGCTCGATCTCAAGATCCTCCTCAGAACCATCTGTAAAATTCTATCATTAAGCGGAACCTGATTTATGGGAGAAGACCACCCGCACCCTGAGGCACGTTTAAGCCCTGTCCCGGTTTCCATTGTCATTCCCATGCTGAATGAAATAGAGTCAATTGGACTCTGTCTGAATTCAATTCTCGCTCAAAGTTATCCTGCTGATCTTATGGAAATAGTCGTGGTTGATGGATGCTCAACGGACGGTTCGCGGGAGAAAGTGCTGGAATTTTCAAAAACCTATTCGAACATCCGGTTGCTCACTAACCCCTTGAGAAGAACCCCCATTTCTCTCAATATTGGAGTCAAAAACAGCAGGGGAGATGTTGTAATTATTCTTGGAGCTCATACTCAGATAAGAAATGACTTTGTTGAACAAAATATCCGATTGATGCGGGAACAAGGAGTGAAATGCACAGGCGGAACCCAGCTGAACACCGGGAAATCCTTTTTGCAGTGTGCCATCGGTTTGGCCATGGCTTCCAGGTTCGGCATTCCCAGTGCACGCTATCGCTTTCATAAGAAGCCCTGCTTTGTCGATACCGTGGTGTATGCCGCCTACGCCAGAGAGTTATTCGACCAAGTAGGCTTTTTTAATGAAGAACTGCATATTTCCGAGGATGCGGAATTCAATTGGCGGATTCGGAAGGCGGGTTACCGAATTTATTATTCGCCAGAAATAGTCTCTTATTATTACCCGCGTCGCAATTTGTCCTCACTGGCTAAGCAATTCTTTAATTATGGCATCTTACGTGTCAATGTCATTAAAAAGCATCCGGATGCCATCACGCTTTTACATATGGCACCACCATTGTTCGTACTGGCTTTGATTGTATTGGGTGTGATTGCTGTATTAAATACCGAATTCATGATCTGCTTGTTTACTTTACTGGGAATCTACCTGTTGTACATCACGGCCGCTTCCATCATTACATGTCAACAGACCCATTCACGACAATATATGTTCGTTGTGCCTATAATATTTGCTACGATGCAGATGAGCTGGGGATTGGGCTTTCTGGCAGGTTTGTTTAAGACTTATCGATAAAAGCCTTCGATTCGACTACATGACCTTCTTGCTCACGGGATATTGCCCTAACGGGATCTACCGTGATGGCCGTTTCATGAATTGAACCCGTTGTAATCCACCAGCGAGGGTGGCCTCTCCCTTAACTATCTCCTCCTCCAATCTCGAACAGCCTGATGGCCCCCGTCATGGGGTGATCCCATCGCCCGAGCTCCCTGAGCCCAAGCAGGGCTGCGGCCTCGGCCAGATCAGGCCCCTCAGCGGGCCATTGCCGTTCAGTCCACAGGAAGTATTGGGCTCGAGATGCCTCAAAATGCCGGAGCAGCCGTTTCATGTCACTCACATGACGGTCCCAGCAATCGACTTCGGTCGGTACCGGACAGGCGGCTCCTGCATGAGCCAGGTTCGCATAGAACGACACCCAGGAATGGATGTTGCTAGGCGCTGAAATGTTGATGGCTCGAGTGCTCGCTTCGCGTCGACCAACGAATTCACCGATTTCCTTAAAGACCATCAAATCGCCGTCCCGCGGCAACAGGTTCTTGGGGAGAGTAGTAAGAATAATGATGGCTGCAAGAATCGCAGCGACCATGATTCTACCAAGCTTGAATCGGTTTTGGGCAAAGACAATTATCTGGTCCATCCCGAAGGCAATCAATACGGCAGATGGAATGATAAATAGGGCTGCATGCCGATAATCCATCCACCAGAAGGCAAAGACATGGATGTACAACAGGAGACAGGTAGAGCTGATTAGCATCATAAAATAAATGATTACTGGACTATTGCTGATTCGCTGAACTGAGTTCCTTACTCCTAAAACAAAGGGAATCGCATATAGGTAGAGCAGGCTCTCCAGAAAACGGTTTAATAACGTTCCAAGTGCCACCAGCCATATATTGGTTTTTGCTTCCGACAGGAAGAACCCGAACACGCTGTTACCATTCCAGTTGGCCTCATACTTTAGAATCTCGCGAAGTCCCTGATATTGAGATTTGATCATGAGGAATCTGTCAATGATGTCATTGAGGCGCAAGCGAGCCGTAATATCAACCTTCCTGGTGGTATAAGCCAAGAGAAACCCTGACATCCCTATCACCAGCAGGGGTACGGTGAAAAAAACAAGGCTTTTCAGGTTTCCCTTGCGCCTGGCAGTGAGGAGGTACAAAAGGGAAACCACGATAAAGAGCGACGCCTCGATCCGGGACCAGGCGGCCATGAGGAAGCATAAGCTGCTGCAGAGCAGGGGAAGATGGCTATTGTCCTGAACACCTTTAACAAACAGGGATAGTCCCATGGTCACAAAAAACCAGCAGACCGGATCGCGAATCAGGTCAATGCTTCCCCCGGCAAAGACCGGCAGCATGGCATACAGGAGGGTGCAGAGCGCACTGACCTGAGGATCGACGAATCGTCTGAGAAGAAGGTATAGCGGTACCAGAGTCGCAGTGCCAAACAGTAGAGACACCAACCTGGCGGAAAACACCCAATCCGCAAACAGCCAATGAGCGCCAGCAATCATCAGGGAGTAATTGGCAAGATAGGTGAAGCCGCAGTAGAGGGCCTCCTTTTGCCCGTAGAAGATGGCCTTGGCCTGGGTGATATAGAGCGTGCCATCCGGGTTGACCACGTGAGTGTTGCTCCAGGCCAGCACGCGAACCAGCACCCCGATTATCATCACACAGTAGATGTGTCGCGAACTGGAAACAGCGGACATGAACGGCTCCCAACGGTCAGGAGGGCTGAATCAACCCGGCGCCTGCAGGTGGGCAATGGAAACGGGCATGACAACGGACCGCAACCTGGTGCCCCCGACACGATTCGAACGTGCGACACCGAGATTAGGAATCTCGAGCTCTATCCTCCTGAGCTACGGGGGCACTTGCGGAAAGGATGTTTGTCCATAGCACAAGGCGCAAAAGACTGTCAATGATCGCGCCGGCAAACCAGTGACGACGCCTCACGGGTCGCGTCAGCCTCAATTGACGAAAACCGTACGATAGAAATCAAAATTCTCGGTTACGGCACCGGCACCCCGGATAACGGCACGGAGCGGGTCTTCCGATTTACGGACATCGAGGCCGGTCGCCTGCTGGACCAAGAGTCGCAAGCCCTTCAGTAATGCCCCCCCGCCCGCCAGCCAGATGCCGTTTTCCGCCACATCCGCAGCCAGTTCCGGCGAGATTCGCTCGAGCACCCGCCGCACGGCTTCGATGATTGCCAGGGTCGGTTCCCTGATGGCCTGGCGGACATCGGCATCGGTGATCGTCACCACTTTGGGCATGTTCGTGGTGAGGTCCTTGCCGCGCAGTTTGAGCTCCAGGTTCTTCTTGAGCGGCACGGCGGAGCCGATCTTGATCTTGATGATTTCAGCCATCATTTCGCTGATGAAGATCTGGTGTTCGCGCTTGATGTACTGGGAGATGGCTTCATTGGCTTCATCTCCCGCCACTCGCAGCGATTCACTGCATACCACGGCAAACTTCGAGATCACCGCCACCTCAGTGGTGCCGCCCCCGATATCGACCACCATCTGCCCCATCGCCTTGTCAATCGGCAGTCCACTCCCAATGGCCGCCGCCATCGGCTCCTCGACCAGAAAGATCTTCCCTGCCCCCGCCATTTCCGAGGCCTCGATAACGGCACGTTTCTCCACCGAGGTGATTCCGGCGGGAACCGCTACCACCAGCTTGGGGCGCGACAATTGGACGCGCTTGAAGACCTTGCCCAGGAAGGACCGAATCATATGCGACGCGGCATCAAAATCGCTGATCACGCCATCCCGCAACGGCCGGCAATGGACCGTATGCCTACCGTGGCGGCCGACCAGGTCCCTGGCTTCCTTTCCGACCGCAACCACCTTCCTGGTTTCCTGGTCCAGCGCCACCATAGACGGTTCATCGAGAACGACCCCCTTGCCTCGCACATAGATCAGGCTATTGGCTGTGCCCAAATCCATTGCCATATCATGGGACAGGTAGTCCAGCATCCGACCTAACATCAGTTCGTTTCCTCCGCGTGGAGCGGTTTCATGCAGTGCTCACTCTCGCTTCCAGCCAGTGTGTTCATATATAGCAAATAGTTTGAGACCAGCGCAAAAGATTATAGTTGCTCGCCAAGTATCCTCGATTGCCGCCAACACGGCGGTTTTCGGTTGACAAATCGGGCTTAAGTAAAGATACAGTGACACTACACAGGCTTGTATGGCGGCAGCAGAGGATAACTCCAGGCAACACGGAACAAGGCAAGGTGCTGGAAGGCTTTGTTTTCAGTACGAATGTTCCTTTGATATCAAATGGTTATGATGCACCATCAGGGAAAGCTGCCATGAAGATTCCCTGGATTGGCGAGCGCATCGAGCCGCACGGCACCGGGAAGGAGTTCATGGAGATGCCACGACTATTCCGCATAACCACTCTCTGGCTGTTACTGATCATGCTCGGTTCCTGGTGGGTGACTGAGTCCTGCGGAGCTTCCCAGCTTGAGCTTCGGTCGGCGATTCTCCTGGATGCCAATAATGGCCAGGTGCTGTACGAGCAGGATGCCGACCGGCCCATTGCGCCTGCTTCTGTGACCAAGGTTTTGACTCTTTATCTGATCTTTGATGCGCTCAAGAAGGGCCAGGTCCATCTCACCGATCAGGTGCCCGTCAGCAAGCGGGCAGCCGCCACCGGAGGTTCAAGAATGGGACTGCGGGCCGGAAAGGATGTCCAACTGGAGGAGCTCATCAAGGGAATTGCAGTGGTTTCGGGCAACGACGCGGCGGTCGCCGCCGCAGAATACCTCTGCGGAAGCGTCGAGAATTTCGTATGGAAGATGAACATCAAAGCAAAGGAACTCGGTATGGCAAATTCCGAGTTCATGACCCCCAACGGCCTTCCCGCCAAAGGCCAGGTTACCACCGCCCGGGATTTGGCCAAACTTTCCCGCTCCTATTTGCAGCACCACTCTGAAGCCCTCCACATTCATTCCATGACCACTTACACCTACGGTAAGGCAACGCGTCATAACGCCAACCGACTCCTTGGCGTCTGCCCCGGCGTGGATGGCATCAAGACCGGCTTTGTCTGTGCGTCGGGATTCAACCTGGCAGCGACCGCTAAACGGGGCGATGTGCGTCTCATTGCCGTGGCAATGGGAGCTCGCAGTCCGCGGATCCGGACCATTGAGACCGAACGGCTGCTGGAAGCGGGTTTTCAGAAGCTGGGCGTCGACCCGAAAGAAAATGGTTCGATCGAAGAAATCCTGGCGAAGAACGCTTTGCCGAAAAGACTTGAAAGTGACCATCCGACAGGGGTGGCCTCGACCACAAAGTCTCTGCAGAAAACCGCGGGTCGCAAGGGTTCCAAAGGAGGTGCCATTGCTGCCAAATCAACTCGCACTACCCCGCTTGCCTGCCCCCAGAAAAAGAAAGATACCAAACTGGTAAAGAAAATGGCGGAAGCTGAAGATACCTGCCCGCTGGTGTCGAAGTCAAAGGCGAAAACCTCGACCGGCAGGCAGAAAGTCCAAATGGTTAAACAAGTCAGCTCGTCCAAGAAGCCGGATCCGACGAAGAAGCTTCGCACCGCCCCGGAGAACGCATCGAACAAGCAGCCCTCCCCCGCAAAGGCCACCGCTTCCGGAAAGAAGGTAGCGCCACCGGCTAACCAGTCGGCTCAGACCAAGACAACGGCGGTTCAAGTTGCCAGCAAACCGGTTCCCACAACAAAACAGAAGAATAACAGCGGGTCATCTAAGAAGACCAACTGACCGGCGTCACCTCACGAAAGCGAAGGCGAGAAGCTCAACCCGCTTCTCGCCTTCATGGCCCCTTACCGAAACTCGCCTCATGTCAAACCGTCAGCAGCTGCAGGAAGCCCCGGAAATTGCTCCTGGGATAGGCACTTCCGCTGTCAGCTTGAAACCGGCACCACACCCATGCACGCCATAGTCGATCGTGACGTTCCTGGTATGCTCACTGAGGTCCTTTTCCATCAAGATCGTAAAGCCATTGACCGCAAACACTTCATCCGTGTCTTTAGGTTCATCCAGAACCATCGCCAGGGATGGCCCACTTCACCCTCCGGCGTGTATAAAAACGCGGATGGGAGCGATCTCCTTGTCTTTGAAATACTCCTTCAGTACCTGTTCCGCTGCTTCCGAGATATGGACCACTGATTTTCTCCTTTCATGGTTTGGTTGAGTCCCTTGCGTGCTCCTTGAGTAGCCACTGGGCACAAAAGTGTCAAGATGAGGCCGGACCTTTTCTCGCTATTGAGAAATCCGAGGGAACGTCGACCCTCAGTCGGGAGATTCCTCCAGGAAGGGGAGAGCAGTGTCTTTGCGATAGACAAGGGCCTGGCAGGACGCAATCAACCGCTCTTGTTCGTCATGGACCTTAATGTCGTAGTTGGCGGTTCTCCGGGTAAGGCTGTATTCTCGCGCCTCGGCCGTGAGCCGGCTCCCCGTTGATGGCGCCGCCACATAATTCACGGTCATGCTGAGGGCCACGGCCACGGTCCCGTGAGAATTGGAGGCGGTTTCGAAGGCCTCGTCAATAAGGGCAAAGAGCGCTCCGCCATGGGTCATCCCGAAGATGTTCTCCAACTCCTGGGTCACTACCATCTCCACCCGGGAATATCCTTCATCGAGAGCCGCCAGCTTCAGACCGAACTTCCGGGCAAAAGGCTCCCGTTCGACTTGTCGGAACAGCGCCTGCCGTACTCGCTCATCCATGGGAGATCCTGTCTTTCCTCATCTCAAGTCTCGGAGCGTGTCCAAAAAGTCGCTCCAAGCGTCGCCCCGACATGCTTTTGACCGGGGTCCAGGGTGCTGGAAAGAACCTCGATTCCCGCCAAAAGGATGTGGAAATGACGATCTGTGCCATATGCAGCAATCGCAACACCCGTCCCGAACAGCCTCTTACTGGACACCCTCTCCTGAAAGCCGCACGCAGCTGTTAAAATAGATTAATTCGGCGCCATTGTCTTCCTTTATCTGGGCTGACCTCCAACTCCTGTGGCATCGGCAAAGCGCAGCGAACCGAACCCGCCATCCCGACCTCACCTCCCTTGCCGTGCCGCCCCCAGCCCCGACCGTTGCGCAACCAAAGGCAGGGAGGACCAGGCGCAACCTCTTGACAGTTGCCCCGGGGAGCTTAAATTATCCATAAACCTATTGATAACACAACAGAAACTAGAAGCAGGAGGTATTGCCATGATGAGCTTGATTCCCTTTCGCAAGAGTCGTGAGATCTTCAGCGTTCCGACCAGCGCGTGGGTAGATCGGTTTTTCGAGGACTTCAGTCCTCTTTTCCGGCCCGACGGCGGAGAATGGCATCCGTCTTTCGATGTTTCCGAGACTGACGAGCATGTTCATGTCAAGGCGGATTTGCCCGGGATCGACGTGAAGGACCTCGATATCACGATCGAGAACAACGTGTTGACCGTTCGGGGTGAGAAGAAGCAGGAAAAAGAAGACAAGAGCGAATGCTACCACTGCGTGGAACGTTACTATGGGTCGTTCAGCCGCTCGTTCACACTTCCAGCGACGGTGAATGCTGACTCCATCGAGGCTGTCTATAAGGATGGGGTCCTCCAGCTGACCATTCCCAAAAGCGAGGCCTCGAAGCGCAAGAAGATCGAAGTCAAACACTAACCGCATAACCGGGAGCTCGGCCCACCGGCAAGAGCTCATGACAATTGAATAACGGATGAAAGGGAAGCGGGGTTTTGCCCCGCTTTTCTGCTTTCTGCCGCTCTGCCTTGCAGGCAGCGGGAATGGCGGACAAGCACTTCCTGGTTTGTCGTGAGCCCAGACTTGGGATGCAACAATCCACAACTCATGGTATATTCCCGTCAAACCAGAGCAGGAAGCACAGCATATGGAACCGGCGGGCCTCTCGCAGCGGCTTTCATGGCCCCTGCCCTGCCATGACGAGGAGGAATGATTCCGGCTCAACTTGAGAGAGTTCTTCAGGAACATGGATCAACTCAATCAGATCGTCAATACCATCGCCCTGACCATGGGAGTCGGCTGGGCCAGCGGCATTAACCTCTATGCCGCGCTTTTCATGCTCGGCATCCTGGGTGCCACCGGCAACGTTGTCCTGCCGCCCGAACTCATGGTCCTGACCAGCCCCCTGGTGCTGTTCGCAGCCGCCGTGATGTATCTCATCGAGTTTTTCGCTGACAAGATCCCCGGGGTCGACAGCGGTTGGGATGCCCTGCATACCTTTATCCGCATTCCCGCGGGGGCGATCCTGGCCGCAGGGGTGGCGGGCACCGCCAGCCCGGCGCTGGTGACAGCTGCCGCTCTCCTGGGAGGCGGCCTGGCGACCCTGTCTCACGCTACGAAAGCCGGTACCAGAGTGTTCATCAACACTTCACCCGAACCTTTCACCAACTGGACCGCTTCCGTCACGGAGGATGCCATGGTTATCGGCGGAATCTGGGCTGCCCTCCACCACCCGTGGCTGTTCCTGGCTCTGGTGCTCGTTTTTATCATTCTGTCCATCTGGTTGCTTCCCAAGCTATGGCGTTTCATCAAGAAGGTGTTCACCTTCATAGGACGTCTGTTTCGCCAAGGAACCGTGGCACCATGAAATCAGCAGCCATTTGCCAGTTGGCGACCCGCGCCAACCGGGGGAAACCATGCGCCTCACCCTAGTCGGGATGTCGGGATCCGGGAAGTCATTCTGGTCGAAAAGGCTGGACCAATCGAGCTTTCGGCGCTTCTGCTGCGATGATCTGATTGCAGCCAGGCTCCTTCCCGAATCGGTGAGCACGGGTGACGCCGTCACGGTGGTCGGCCGCTGGATGGGGTTCCCCTTTGAACTGCCCTACAAGGAACGGGAAGCCGCCTATTTGGCCAGTGAAACGGCGGTGATGACCGAGCTTCTCCAGGCCCTCGAAGACCTCGAAAGAAACGACCAGATAAAGATCGTCATCGACACGACCGGCAGTGTCATCTACACCGGTGAACACAACCTCTTGCGCCTTCGCCGCCTTACCACCATCGTTCACCTCGAGACCCCGAGCGAAATCCAACAGAAAAAGCTCGAAGCCTATATCAAACAGCCCCGGCCGATCTTGTGGCGCGATCTGTTCCACCGGCTGCCCGATGAAACCAACGTCCAGGCCATGGCCCGTTGTTATCCGCTGTTGTTGGCAAGCCGGGAGGATCGATACAGAAAGCTGGCGCACGTCACGATCAGCTATTACCACCATCGCCGGCCGGGATTCACGGTGCAGGACTTTCTGGGGGCTGTGAGCAGCGCAAGGGATCAACGCTAGAGGAACATTTGATGAAAAAGATGGTCATTACGGTATTGGGTCGCGATCGACCGGGCATCATTGCCGCGGTCTCCAAAACTTTGTGCGAAAGCCAATGCAACATCGAGGACGTCAACCAAACCACGCTGCAAACCGAGTTTGTGGGAATCTTCATCGCCGCCGCGCCTGACGGTCTGAGTGAGAACCAGTTGCGCACCCGCCTGCAGGAAAGACTCACTCCCATGGAGCTTGCGGTGGTACTCAAACCAATGCAGGAGGCTGGCGACTGGGTCGCTCCGACCAGCGAACCCTTTGTCATCACCACCCTTGGGCCCGACCGCCTCGGCCTCGTGGCCGGCATAACCGAGATCCTGGCCCGATTTGAGATCAACATCACCAAGCTCAGAGCCGTCTTCAGGGGCGGCAGCGACCCACACCGCAACATCATGATCTACGAGGTTGATGTGCCGGTCGCCATCGACCGGCGCGCCTTTCGGACCGCGCTCCAGGAACGGGCCGCCGAGCTGGGACTGGATATCAGTCTCCAGCATCGGGATATTTTTGAGACCATTCATCGCGTGTAGGGGGCACTGATGTTCACCGATCGCGAAATCCTTGCCACTCTCGAAATGCTCAAGAATGAACACCTGGATGTCCGCACCGTTACTCTGGGCATCAGTTTGCTGGACTGCGCCGACCAGGACGCCGCCGGTTTTTGCCGACGCATCTACGATAAGATCTGCGAGGTGGCACGCGACCTGGTCCGGGTGTGCGACGAGGTTGGCCTTCAGTACGGCATCCCGGTGGTCAACAAGCGGATTGCCGTGAGTCCCATCGCGGTGGCGGCCTGCGCCTTTTCCTCCCTGCAGATGACTGCCGTCGCCCAAACCATGGACGCGGCCGCCCGAGCCACCGGGGTGGATTTCATCGGTGGATTCGGCGCTCTGGTGGAAAAGGGGCTTACCCGCGGCGATCGCGCTCTTATCGAGGCCATCCCCGAAGCCCTGGCCGCGACCCAGCGGGTCTGTTCCTCCGTGAACGTGGCTTCCACCAATGCCGGCATCAACATGGACGCGGTTTATCTGATGGGAAAAACCATCAAGCATGCGACGGAACTCACCGCCCATGCGGACGGCATCGCTGCAACCAAGCTCTGTGTGTTCGCCAACATCCCGCCGGACATCCCTTTTATGGCCGGAGCCTATCTCGGGGTAGGAGAACCCGATGCCGTGATCAATGTGGGGGTCAGTGGTCCGGGCGTGGTCAAGAATGCTATCGATCGCGCCCGTGCCGCCAATCCTGCCGCCGACCTCGGGCACTTGTCCGAAATCATCAAGCGTACGGCCTTCAAGGTCACGCGGGTCGGTGAACTCATCGGACGCCAGGTCGCCAGGCAACTCAATGTTCCCTTTGGGGTGGTCGATCTTTCCCTGGCGCCGACCCCCAACGTGGGCGACAGTGTCGGCGAGATCTTCCAGAGCCTGGGACTCAAGAGCATCGGCGTGCCGGGGTCTACCGCCGTGCTGGCATTGCTGAACGACGCCGTGAAAAAAGGAGGAATCTTTGCCAGTTCCTATGTGGGCGGCTTGAGCGGTGCCTTCATTCCGGTGAGCGAGGACCTCAATATTGGCGAAGCGGCTGCCCGAGGACACCTGTCGCTGGCAAAGCTCGAAGCGCTGACCAGCGTCTGTTCGGTGGGCCTGGATATGGTGGTGCTCCCGGGCGACACCTCAGCGGAAACCCTGGCCGCGATCATTGCCGACGAAATGGCGATCGGCATGATCAACGCCAAAGCCACCGCCGCGCGGCTGATTCCGGTCCCCGGGAAGAAGGCCGGCGAAAAGGCCTTCTTCGGCGGACTGCTCGGCGAGGCTACCATCATCCCGGCTGCCACCCTCGCCGGCGCTGACGCCTTCATCCGCCTCGGCGGCCGCATCCCGGCTGCCGTGCAAAGCTTCGGCAATTAGGCCGTGACCGGCATGGCCTGAGTAGTTCTTGCCGGAAAACGTCAGGGGAGCCCGGTGGAAACTCCCGCCGGCGGGATAGAATCAAAAAATACATGATGGAGGATGACATGAAACGATTGATCGGACTCGTAGGACTGATTTTCATCTTGAGCAACTTTGCCTTTGCGGCTTCCGAAAGCCCGGGGATAAGGGCGCAGGATGTTTCCGGCAAACCCGATGTTTTCTGCAAGGTCACCAAGGAACCAGACCCGCTTCTCTTGGGGGGATGGAGATGCATCCACCACAAGTATGACATGAAACTCCACGCCTACGTCGATGAGCAGATTGAATACTGGCTGGTGAAGTCCGGTGACCGCTATGGACTCTATTTCTACCGAGTGAAGCCCGGGGAAAAGACCTACAAAGGCTGGCGGGAATGCACCATCAACGGAGACACCATAACCTCCAAGGCCGGCTATAAGTTCTTCACGCAGAATGGAGAAGTCTTCTACACCTGGGGGACGGGAGGAGACAAACCGACCAGCATGACCCGGATCGAGAGCAACTGAGAGACATGAAAGTCGAGTCCAACATCATTCTGGCGGGCGATATCGGCGGCACCAACACCCGCCTGGCACTCGTTGCCGCAACGACCGAAGAGGTGCGCATCATTGCCGAAAAAACCTTTGCCAGTCGTGAGCACCCCAGCCTCGAAGCAACGATTGCCGAATTCCTCGACCTTCACCGCGTTGCTCTCACCAGTGCCTGCTTCGGTATTGCGGGGCCCGTGAGAAACGGCCGCTGCGAGGCCACCAATCTCCCCTGGGTGGTTGACGCCGGGTCGGTCGCGGACCAGCTTCGTCTGAAGCAGGTCGGCCTGATCAATGACCTGGAAGCCAATGCCTATGGGATTGCGATCCTGCCGGTGGAAGACTTCGTGATGCTGAATCAGGGAGCCCGGAACGCGAGGGGCAATATGGCGATCATCTCCGCTGGCACAGGGCTGGGCGAGGCTGGCATGTACTGGGATGGTGAGAACCATCGACCGTTCGCTACCGAAGGCGGCCATGTCGACTTTGCACCGCGCAATCACCTGGAAACGGAGCTCCTCGACTACTGCTTGAAGCACTACCGGCGGGTAAGCTACGAACGGCTGGTTTCAGGACCTGGACTTGTGAAGGTGTATCAATTTCTGCGGGATACGGGAAAGGCGGACGAACCCGCCTGGCTGGCGGACCAGCTGTGTACCGGCGACCCTGCCCCGATCATCTCGCAGCACGCCCTCGATGGCAAGAGCGAACTGTGTCGCCACGCCCTGGAAATCTTCGTGTCGCTCTACGGGGCCGAAGCGGGAAACCTGGCCCTCAAGCTCCTGGCTACCGGTGGCGTGTACCTGGGCGGAGGGATTGCCCCGAAGATCCTCGCCCAGTTGAAAAAGCCTGAATTCCTGAACGCCTTCACCGCCAAAGGCCGCATGCGGCCGTTGCTCCTGGATACACCCGTGCGGGTCATCATGAACCCGAAGACCGCCCTCCTCGGCGCGGCCCGATACGCTGCGTTGAACACTGTCGCTCCGCTTTCGACTCAAAGAAAAGGAATCCAAGATCAGCGAAACGGTCCGATTCCTGGTTGGAGATGAGCGGGTCAGGGAAATCCTGATGATTGTCGGGATTCCTTACAGAAAATGAAACTTGGCTAGACCCTTATCCCACCTGAGTTGATGAGAATCTGCTCCCTGTTGCTGTCGGAAGTCTTTACAGAATTTTCGTTTGAAGCGCTCTGAATTATCCGTCGTCATTTACAACATTTTGATATTCCAAAATAAAATGTTATGGCGTATATTTTGCAAAAAAGGCTCCGGGCCTGATCGCCAACCCGCCGGGAGAGGCATGCAATGGTGAGGCGGGGACTGCGAGTCTTTCCTTTATAATGAACCGTTTACGCTGGTGGAGGATGCAATGAAACGTCGAAACAGAGTGCTCATGTTGGTCCTGCTATGGATGGTTGGTTGGGCAGCGTTTGGTGCCACGGGGGCGGGAGCTTCCACGGGACCTTACTTTCAGTATTTTTCCGTATTTGCCTATAATACTTCCACTGAGATGAAAACGGCCCTCGATGCGATCGTTGTCGATCCTGACGGTACCGTGCCCGACACCATCGCATCCGTGACCGTCACCGGTCCGAACGACTTCGTCTATATCTTTGCCTCTGAGGATTACCTGGGTGGAACGACCAACGAATACTGGAAGACGCTTTCAGGTTTGCCGGTCGATGGTGAATACACCTTCACCGCGACCGATGTCGATGGCAACACGGCTATAACCTACTTCCAACTCACCGTGGCCGGCATCATTCCCCTGCCGGACCCCTCGACCTACCGGGCATCCGGGGCCGACCTCCTGACCCCCACCCTGAGTTGGAGCGCAATCCCGGGCTATTCGGGAAAACTCTACTACCGAGCCAAGGTGCTGACCATGGATGACCAGGACGTCTGGTCATCAAGCCGCACCTACAATCTCACCAGTGTCACCGTTCCCGGCGGGGTGCTCGCAGAGGGACAATCCTATAAATGGCGGGTGGATGCCTTTGATGACTTTTCCCTTCAGGTTATGAGCACCCGCGCCACCGCTGACCCCATACCCTTGACTCTAACCAACACCCATCCGTACTTCACCAGTGTGGCAGCCTTCGCGCAGCATCATTCCAACGGCAGCATTTCCACCGGCCTGCATGCACGAGGAGCTGATCCGGCGGGGTCGGTTTCCTCAGTCGTGGTAACCGATCCGAATAGCGCAAAACATGCCTATAGCGGTTCCGCACTGAGCTGTTTTAGTACCTCCGCCGGGTGCTCCTGGAACCTCTCGACCGCTCCTGTGACCGGGCAATTTACCTTTGAAGTCACCAACGCCGACAATAACACCGCCGTATCCTACTTTTATCTCGATCCCTACACCGTACCCCTTCTCGACCCCGAAACCATGCATGCGTCGGGCAATCCCCTCACGCCGGTCCTCAGCTGGGGCACTCCGGCAGCCACCGATCGGCCCCTCTACTATGGCGTCATGGTTAGGAACGCCGCCACCCAGGCGATGGTATGGTCGAGTTGGACAGTGCAGAGTGCCATCAGCGTGCCCCAGGGGAAACTGGCAGCCGGCGTCTCCTATGAATGGCAGGTCGCTCCCAATGACAGCTCGGACTTCAGTTTTTCCAATCGCTCCTTTTCCGGCTGGAAATCCCTTTCGGTAGACAACTCATCGCCATTCTTCTGGAATACCATCGTGCTTGACCGTAATCGGCCCGCCGGTAATTCTACCTACCTGACTGCCAGTGTCCGTGATGCCAATGGACTGTTTCCCGGCAATCTGAAATCCTTGACGGTGACCGGTCCGGCTGGCTTCAGCTACACCTTTCAGCCAGAGGATTATTTTGCTCCCGACAACAGCCTCTACCATTCGTTCCCTGAAAGCCCCCAAGAGGGTCTGTACACCTTCACCTTAACCGATAACAACAATATCTCCGTGGTGACCTACGATTATCACCGGCAGGCAGGGGGCACTATCCCACTCCTTGACGAAGACAGCTTCCGGCTCTTCGGTGATCCCCTGGCACCGACTATCAGTTGGAGTGCGGTTTCCGGCTATCCCCACGATCTTTACTATTCGTTGCAGATTGTGAATGAGCAGGAGGCCGATGTTTACAGTTCACCCACCCCTCTTCCGCCTTCGACTTTTCAAACAGTACCCTCGGGAAGACTTGTTGCGGGACCATCTTACCGCTATCGCGTGAACGCCTTCGACGGTCGTTTCGGGGCAACCGCCGACCATCGTGCGACTTCCAGCTACCACCCCTTTGGCGTCCCGAGCATCGCGGGCCGAGTAACGAACCCGCTGGGCATCGGCCTGGCCAATATTTCGGTGCAGGCCTACAATGCCGTTACCGGCGCTTCGACACCGACGATCCTGACGGATCAGGAAGGCAATTACCAGTTCAGCAACCTCCCCACGGGCAACTATAAGATTCTTTTTTCAGGTACCGGCTACTTCAGTCAATGGTATAGCGGCAAGGCCAACCAGGCTTCAGCCGATCCCGTCGTCGTAACCACTCACGCTCTCACCTCAGGCATCGACGTCGTCATCGAGCCCTCTGGCGGTATTTCCGGCAGCGTTACCAATGACCTGGGAGTCGGAATCGCTAATGTCAACGTGCAGGTGTGTGAGCCCAGCGGTTACATGCTGGGCTATGCCATGACCAACTCCTCTGGGAATTACACGGTGAGCGGCCTCCCTGCCGGGAACTATAAGGTGCGCTTCCTGGCCTCACAGGGCTATAGGAGCGAATGGTACAATGACAAATCGACCCAGGATTCGGCGGATCTTGTTGCCGTGACCCTTCCTGATATTACGCCGGGGATCAACGCGGTTCTGGGACCTGGAGCAAGCATCTCCGGAACCGTCAGGAACGGGCAAGGCACCGGCATAGCCAACGTGGATATCCGGGTCTATGACCTCAATGGTTGGTGGATGTCGGGGGCGCGGACCAATCAGAACGGGGTCTACACCGCCAACGGCCTGCCGGGAGGAAGCTACCGGGTGTTGTTCACACCTCCCTCCGCCACCGGCTACAGTAGTGAATGGTACAATAACAAGTCACAGCAGAACAGCGCAGACCCGGTAGCCGTGACCGTCCCTAATGTTACCTCGGGGATCGATGCGGTCCTGGAACTGGGAGGCAGCATCTCGGGAACCGTCACCAACTCATTGGGCGCCGGGATCGCGAATGTACAGGTTCAGGTATATGATGCCGCCGACACCGACTTGAGTTCATCAAAGGGGACCGTTACCACCGGTCAGGACGGGAGTTACACTCTCAGTGGCCTGCCATCGGGCAGCTACAAGCTGTTCTTTTCGGCGGTTGGCTATTTCAGCGAATGGTACGACGGTAAGACCAGCCAGGCTGCTGCCAACCCCGTAGCTGTCACCGCTCCCGCCCCGACCTCGGGAGTCGACGTGGTTCTGGAGCAATCCGGCGGGATCTCCGGCACGGTTAGGAATACTACGGGCTCAGGCATCGCGAATGTCTGGGTGGGCGTATCACATCCCGACGGCTCTTATGCCACCGGCGCTCCGACCAATCAAGACGGCAGCTACACTGTAAGCGGCCTGCCCACGGGCAGCTATACGGTCCGGTTCAATGCTCCCAGCGGATACCTCAGCGAGTGGTACGACGGTAAGCTCACCCAGGATGCCGCCACCCTTGTGGCAGTGGCCCTCCCCAACCTCACATCGGGGATTGACGCAGTATTGGAGCCAGGGGGAAGTATTTCTGGCACGGTCACCAATGAACTGGGCACCGGGATGGCCAGTGTGAATGTGCAGGTGTTCGGTCTTGACGGCATGTGGGCGGCCGGAGTGATGACCAATCAGAATGGTGTGTACACGGCAAGTGGTCTACCCTCGGGAACCTTCAGGGTTTTCTTCTTACCGTCTGCAGAGAGCGGATACAGCAGTGAGTGGTACAGCCATAAAGTCGACCAGAGTTCTGCCGACCCGGTGGTGGTAACCATCCCCAATACCACCTTGGGCATTGATGCCGTTTTGGAACAGGGAGGCAAGATCTCGGGAACGGTCAAGAACCAAGCAGGTAAGGGGATTGCCAATGCCCAGGTCCAGGTCTATGACGCTGCTTACATGGGGATGGGCATGCCCAGGGCAACGGTCACCACCACTGCCAAGGGCGGCTACACGGTGATGGGCCTCCCGACCGGAACCTATAAGGTATTCTTCCAGGCCGGGGGTTATTACAGCGAGTGGTACAACGACAAAGCGAGCCAGGATATTGCTGACGTCGTAACGGTAACCGCTCCCAACCCGACTTCGAAGATCAACGCCGTCCTGGATCGATCCGGAGGCATCACCGGAACCGTCAAGAATGCCTCCGGCACCGGCCTCCAGAACGTCTGGGTTGGCATCTCCAGCCCGGACGGTGCCTATCTCCAGGGCACCCCGACCGATCAAACCGGCAAGTACACCGTGAGCGGCCTGCCCAGCGGGACGTACAAGGTCAATTTCAATGCCCCCAAAGGCTACCGGAGTGAGTGGTATAAAAACAAGAAAACCTTTGATTCCGCGACTCAGGTGACGGTCACCGAGCCCAAGATTACCTCGGGCATCAATGCGGTCCTGGACGCGGGGGGAAGCATTGCCGGCACCGTCGTGAACGAAGAGGGCGCCGGCATAGCGAATGTCGACGTGCAGGTAGTTGACCTCACCGGGCTGTGGAGGTCCGGGGCGAGGACCGGTCCCAGCGGCAGCTACACGGCCACCGGCCTGGCAGCGGGCAACTACAGGGTCTCCTTCACACCGCCTGCCGGGAGTGGTTACAGCATCGAGTGGTACGACAACAAGGCCAGCCAGGATTCTGCCACCAACGTATCCGTTGCCGTCCCCAGTACCACCTCGGGGATCGATGCGGTGTTGCAGCAGGGAGGTATTGTCACGGTAACTTCACCCAACGGCGGTGAAAACTGGAAAGTTGGCACCAAACGCACCATCAAATGGAAATATGCGGGAGACATTGGAGAGAATGTCAAAATCGAACTCCTCAGGGGTGATACGGTGGTCAAGACCATTGCGCCGAATGCGGCTTCCGGCACCGGTTCCTTTGCCTGGAAAGTCCCCACGGCGCTGGCGTACGGCGACAACTACCGCATTGCCGTTACGGGAAACACCATAACCTCCTGCACGGACGTCAGTGATGCGTCCTTCACCATCAGGGGGCCGACCCTTGACGTCACTTCGCCGGATGGCGGCGAAAGCTGGCGGAGGGGGACCCCGCACGACATCACCTGGACTTACACCGGGAATCCCGGAGGAACGGTAAAGATCCAGCTGCTCAAAGGTGGAGGGATTCTGCGAACCCTCACTTCTGCCTGCCCCATCGGCACCAGCGGCCAGGGCTCCTTTTCCTGGAACGTCCCGCAGAACCTGCAGGTTGCCGCAAACTACCAGATCAAGATTACCCACACCGTTATTGCGGGTTGTACGGGAACGAGTGATTCCCTTTTCGGCATCGCCAAGGCCCTGGCAGCCGTGTCCGCCGGCCCCGACCAGAAGGTGGCGGAGGCTGAAACGGTGAGGCTCAGCGGCGCCAATTCGAGCGGGTTTGACAAGCAGAAAGCAACCTTCTCGTGGACTCAGCTTGATGGACCGCAAACCAGGCTCTCCCGCCCCACCACCCTCGAGCCGCGGCTCACGGCGCCCGAGATCGCCACTGAGAATGCATCTCTTATGTTTCTGTTGACGGTCATCGGCGAAGATGGATCTCAAGCACAGGATTCGTGCATCGTCAACGTGAGTGAAACCAACGTTCCACCAACCGCTGCGGCCGGCCCCACACAGACGGTGGCAGGCGGCTCGCTGGTGGTATTGGATGGCTCGGCTTCATTCGACCCCGATGATGGGATTCTGAGCTATGCCTGGAGGCAAATTGCCGGGCCGCAAGTAACCCTTTCCGACCCGACCCGGGAGCAGACGACCTTTACTGCGCCCGAACTGGATGTAGACAACGATGTTCTACTGTTTGAACTCATCGTAACCGACCAGGGAGGCCTGCGCGCCAGAGACACCTGCATCGTCAACGTGACCGGGACCAGCCAACCGCCCGTCGCCAATGCGGGTGAAAACCTTGCGAAACGGCCAGGATCCAGGGTTATGCTGGACGGCTCCAGATCCTGCGATCCCGATGGCACGATCGTCTCGTACCGCTGGACTCAGCTGACGGGCCAGCCGGTAACCCTTTCCGACCCGGAGGCAATGCGGCCCAGTTTCATCCTCCCCTCGACCTCGGATATCGGCAATGAGCTGGTATTCCAGCTTACCGTGACCGACAACGCGGGCTTGCAGGACAAGAGCAGAGTGGCCGCGACGATCGTGGAGGCCCCGCTGGAAGATACGCCGTAGCATCAACGCGGCCTGGAGCTTCTTCCACAAGAGACTGTCTCAAGACTCGACTGGACCGTGCCAGTCACGACAGCGGGAATCCAGCAGCCTTCGACCAAGCTGGATTCCCGCGCAAGCGACGACCAACCGTTGCGTGCCACAAATGTCGATGATCGATCGATGCCTGCGGGTTGCTAGGACAAAACGGCAGAAGTACTCATCCGGTTCTGGTGGGCAGAGCCCACGTCGCACCTTGCCTGGATCGGTGGGCTCTGCTCACCGGTATTTGCGTACGGACTTTCGCCCTAATGAACGCCCGGCGCTTCTTCAACAACCCCCAGATCCGTTTGTTACTCTCGATCATGAAGTGCAGGACCGAATCCACTCCCGGAACACCTACTCCCGGAACCACGTTCCAGTCGGAAGAAGGGGTTGGAGGGCGGATTGAACTCGAATAGGGATGGGTGTGGAAATATCCGGCAATCTGTCTGTTAGGGGAGGTTGCCTGGGTTGGAGGGTTTGTACGATCGGGAGAATGTGAGGTGTCCCGTCCTCTCCGCAGATCATGCAGCGCTCCATTATCCAGAATGATGGCATCCTGCTCTACCCCGAGACTGAAATTCAGGCCGTTGAGTTCGTTCAACAGAGTCTGGTTCTGGAAGAGGGCAATACTTGCATCTCGCTCCCGTTCATGGGATTGGGCTGGAACCGAACCGGCATTACCTGGAAATCAGCCGAAATGAAATCGAAATTGAATAGCCTCCCATTACACCTCCCGTCCACGACGATCTGCGCTCGTGGCGGCGGGGGCGGCCTCCGCGCCTGTCCCGGGACCGGGGGATTCAGCGGGTGCCCCCGGAGGGTATGGGACAAAACGATAACGAGCGTAGTGTTTCCGCACATCAGTTGGTTCAGTGATCGCATACCCCCTCCTGATTCATGGTCGAGCCTCGGGAAAGGCCGGTATCAGTGTGTATTCTATCACATGCTTCCAAACGGGGCAGCGTGATGAATGGTCCCCCGTCTCCTCTAAAAAACCTTACAATCGGACCTGCTGGACGGAGATGATGTTGGGATGGTCCTTGAGGGCAGCCAGGGCCTCCGGCGGCGCTTCGTCGTCGAGCCGGACAATGGCCACGGCTCGATCGCCCTGGGCGGTGCGGGCGAGGTGCATATTGGCAATATTGACCTGAAAGGCACCGAGGGTGGTCCCGATGAAACCGATGGTCCCCGGCTTATCGAGGTTGTGAATGAGCAGATTGGTCCCTTCCAGTTCAGATTCCAGCGGGTAGTCATTGAGGCGGACCAGCCGCACCTCTTCTCCCGGGAGGACCGTCCCGGCAGCCGAAGATTCGCAGGTCTTTCCCTTCACCCTGACCGCAATCAAGCCGGTATAGCCTTTGGTCGCGGGCAGACTGGAGGTGACCAGCTCGATCTGGCGTTCCTTCAAGAGCAGCGGGGCGTTTACCAGGTTGACTTTTTCCTCGAGGATCGGATCCAGCAGCCCCTTAATGACTGTGTAGGTCAGCGGCTGGAGGTTGATCTCCTGCAGGTCGCTCCCCTGGTAGACAATCTCGAGCCGCTGAACGGGGGTGCACAGTTGTCCCTGGAGGCTCCCCAGCCGTTCCGCCAGCAGCAGATACGGCCGGATCTTTTCGTAATCCTTGGGCCGCAGGGACGGGAAGTTCACGGCATTGCGGATGATCCCCGTCTGCAGGTAGTCCAGGATCTGCGAGGCGATCGCGCGGGCCACGTTGGCCTGGGCCTGGACACTCGAGGCCCCCAGATGGGGCGTGGCAATGACATTCGGCAATGCCAGCAGGGGATTAGCGGTGGGGGGTTCCTGGTTGAACACATCGAGGGCGGCACCGCTGACCCGGCCCTCCACGAGGGCTTCATAAAGGGCTTCCTCGTCCACCAGGCCCCCGCGGGCACAGTTGATGAGGCGCACGCCGGGCTTCATTTTGGCCAGGTTAGGGCGGTTGATGATCTGGCGGGTTTCGGCGGTGATGGGCGTGTGGAGCGTGATGAAGTCCGACCGGGCCAGGAGTTCATCCAGGGGGACCAACTCCACGCCTTGAATGGCCGCCGCTTCCGGCAGGACATAGGGGTCGAAGCAGAGCACCTCCATCTTCAGGCAAAGCGCCCGGTCGGCAACGATCGAGCCAATCCGACCCAGGCCGATGATACCAAGGGTCTGGCCGTACAGTTCGGTGCCGACAAACGCATTCTTTTCCCAACGCCCGTCATGGAGTGACTGGTTGGCCTGGGGAACATACCGGGCCAGAGCCAGCATGAGCGCGAGAGTGTGCTCGGCGGCGGCCATGGCATTGACACCGGGCGTGTTCATCACCAGGATGCCTCGACTGCTCGCCGTGTTCACATCGATGTTGTCGACGCCGGTGCCGGCACGTCCAATCACCTTCAGACGCGGGGCACACTCCAGCAGTTCACCCGTCACCCGCGTGCGACTGCGCACCACCAAGGCATCGCATTCAGGCAGCCGCGCCTTGATCTCGGCGGCGCTCAACTGCTCGTGAACCTCGAGCTCAATCCCCTCGGCCGCCTCCAGCAGCGCCCGCCCACTGCCATCCAACCCATCACAGATAAGAATCTTCATTCTGGAAACCCGCTCACCCCAAATAAGCTTTCTGGATCTCGGCATTTCGGGCCAGTTCCGTCGCCGGGCCCTGCATCACGATCTGCCCCGATTCCAGGACGTAGGCTCGGTGAGCATATCTGAGCGCAATTCGGGCGTTCTGTTCGACAACCAGGATGGTCGTACCGGCTTCGTTGAGCTCCTTGAGGACCCGGAACAGCTCCTGCATGAGAAACGGCGCCAGGCCCATCGAAGGCTCATCCAGGAGAATGAACCGCACCCCGGTCATGAACGCGCGTCCCATGGCCAGCATCTGCTGCTCACCGCCGCTCAGCAGATCGCCGCGCTGGTGGCGCCGGTCTCTGAGGCGAGGGAAGAGGCTGAAGACGCGTTCGTAATCGTGGGCGATCCCGGCGTCGTCCCGGCGGGCGTAAGTCGCGAGTTTCAGGTTTTCGAGGACGGTCAGGTTGCCGAAGATGTGCCTTCCTTCCGGGACCAGGCCGATGCCGTGCTTCACGACCACGTTATGCGCGGGAACCGGCAGCAGGTCCGTACCCTGATAGGTGATCCGACCTGCCGTTACCACCGGCCCGTCCGGCGGCGCCAGCCGCATGATGCTCATGAGGGTGGTCGATTTCCCTGCCCCGTTGGCGCCGAGCAGGGCCACCATTTCCCCTTCCTCGACACGGAACGAAATCCCGTGAAGGGCTTCGATATTGCCGTACCGCACGTGCAGGTTGTCAACTTCAAGCATAGTCGGGTTCTTCGTCTCCAAGATAGGCCTGAATGACCCGCGGATTCTGACGAATGGCTGCCGGCGTTCCTTCAGCGATGGTTTCGCCGAAGTCAACGACCTTGATCCACTCACAGACACTCATCACCACCCGCATGTGGTGTTCGATGAGCCAGATGGTCAGGTTGAACCGATCCCGGATCCACTGCACCAGGTCGATGAGCTGTTCGACCTCCCCCGGGTTCATCCCGGCCGCCGGTTCGTCCAGGAGCAGCAGTTTGGGCTGGACCGAGAGGGCGCGACCGATTTCCACCCGCCGCTGCAGCCCATAGGGCAGGTTCTTGGGGTATTCCCTGGCGTAATGGCCCAGCCCCAAAATCTCCAGCAGCTCTTCAGCCGTCTTCCGCACCCGCCGTTCGTTTTCGCGATACCGGCGATTGCGGAGGATGGCTGCCAGCAGGCCGTAGCCGAGGTGATAGTGCTGGGCAATGCAGAGGTTGTCGAAGACCGTGAGGCTGTTCCAGAGCCGGATATTCTGGAAGGTGCGCGCCATCCCGAGACTCGTCACGGCGTGCGGCCGCAGGCCGATGATGTCCTTCCCCTGAAAGCGGATTTCCCCCTCGGTCGGCCGGTAGAAACCGGATACCAGGTTGAAGATGGTGGTTTTGCCCGCCCCGTTGGGACCGATCAGCCCCAGCAGTTCCCCCCCCTTGAGGCTGATGCGGAAGTCATATACCGCCCGGAGTCCTCCGAAGAAATGGGTGAGTTCCTTGATTTCCAGCAGTGCCATCCGGGTTCACCTCTCGGGTGCCGAGAACAAGCGGCGCAGCCGGGGAAAGACGTCGGGCAGTTCGCGGTGCCCCATGATCCCTTCCGGCCGGAAAAACATGAGCAGGATGAGGAGCAGCGGCACCACCACCCACTTGATCACCTGCAGGGGCCGCAGGAGCTCCAGGATCACGGTGAGGCCGATGGCGCTGATAACGGACCCGCTGAGCGAGCCCATCCCGCCGAGATAGACCATAACGAGCACTTCCGTGGATTTCATGATGGTGAAGGTGCCGGGGTTGATGTAACCGAGGATATGGGCGAATAAGCCGCCCGCAACACCGGCCATTCCCGAGGAGAGCATGAAGGCGATCATCTTCATGCGGCGGGTGTCCACACTCATGATTTCGGCGGCGATCTCATCGTCGCGAACGGCCACGATGCCCTTGCCGTAGGTGGAACTCACAAACCGCTGGATGACCCAGACCGTAAGCCCCACCGCAATCAGCACCCAGATCATCACCCACGGCAAGTCAACCGCTTCCTTCATCCCCCCGACGACCCCGGACATGCCCATGAAGCCTCGAGCACCGCCAATCACCTGCATGTTCTCGATGGAACTCTTGACAATGTAGTTCACCGCCAGGGTGACGATGGCCAGGTAATCACCGCGCGTCCGGAACGAGGGCACAGCCACCAGCAGCCCCACCAGAGCCGCGCCGATCCCGCCGATGAGCAGGGTCAGCGGGAAGAGATAGAGGGCCATCGACGGCTCCATGAGGGCGGGGCCGAAGACCGAGCTCGAAGTGAAGAACCACACGTTGAGCACCGAGGTGATGTAAGCGCCGACGGCCATGAACCCGGCATGACCGACGGAGAATTCACCCATGTAGCCGTTGACCAGGTTGAGCGAAGCGGAGAGGATGATGTTGACGCCGATGAACATGGCGACCAACTGCAGATAGGCGTTGATCCAGTTTCCCTTGGTGGCGGCGATCATGACCAGGCAGAAAATGAGGTACAGAATGGGGGAAAGATAACGACGCATGATTTCTTTCCGGTTCTCAGATCTTGTCCGCTCGAGCGACCCCGAACATGCCGGTGGGTTTGATGCTCAAGAATATCAGAAGAATGCTGAAGGCGATCAGGTCCCTCAAGGTTGAGGGGAAAAAGGCCGCCACAAAAATTTCCACAAAACCCAGCAGAAAGCCGCCCGCAAAGGCGCCGCGAATTTCCCCGATCCCGCCGATGACCGCCGCAATGAAGGCTTTCCACCCGACCAGGGCCCCCATGTAGGGCTCCAGCACCGGGTAGGCCGCGGCAAACAGGATGCCCGCCAGGGCCGCCATGGACGAGCCGAGGATGAAGGTGAAGACGATCACCGTATCGAGCGGAATGCCCATGAGCGGCACCGCCATCCGGTCGTAGGAAATGGCGCGCATGGCCATCCCGATCCTGGTCTTGCGGACAATGGCTTCGAGCAGCAGAAAGACCAGAATGGTGGTAATGATCACGAGGATTTTGACATTGCTGAAGGTGATGCCGCCAAGGTTGTAGACGGTGTTGGGAATGAGCTCGGGGAACATCCGGCGACTGGCGCCGAAAAGCGCCAGGTTGCCGTTTTCGAGAATGAGGCCGCACATGAGGGCGGTGATCACCACGTACAGGCGGGACGCGCCCTTGCGCCTGAGTGGCCGGTAGGCCACCCGTTCCAGGGTGACTCCGACCCCGGCGGTCAGAATCATGGTCAGCACCACGGTGATGACAAAGACCACCGTCGGCTCGAGGTGGAAAGGGAAGACGGCCAGATAATTCCCCAGGAGCAGGGTTGCCAGAAAAAAACCGATATAGGCGCCCACCATGAAGATATCGCCGTGAGCGAAGTTGATCAGGAGGAGCACTCCGTAGACCAGCGAATAGCCAAGAGCAATGAGGGCATAAAAGCTCCCCCACTGGAGAGCGTTCAGAAGATTCTGCACAAAAATCTGCCAAGACAAGAAACCATGCTCCTCTATTGCTATTGCCGCCGGGCCGTCGGTCGCAAAACCGGACGCCGCCCGGCCACCTGGTCCTGTTGGAACAGGCTTGTCCCCGGAAGGACAGGGTTGTCACCTCCGGGGATACCCGGACCATGCCAGCCGGATCGGGAGCCTCCAACCATGGGCACAGCCCCAAACCATTGAACCAAGAGCTAAGTCCAGCGCCCCCAAAATAAGTGTCCAGCCGCTCATAACGTGGCACAGCCTCCCAGCCTGTGAGATACACGGGCGAGACGCCCATGCCACCAATAATGCTCACTCATTTCTGGGGAGCGGTACTAAGAGCAAAGAACTAAGAGCCAACCGCCACTTACGGACAGGCCGACTTGAAGAACTCGAACTCCCCGCTCTGGCTGATCTTGACCACCACCGCACATTTGACCGGGTCGCCATGGGATTTGAAGGTCATCTTTCCGGTGATCCCGTCAAAATCGGTGATCTTCGCCAGCTGTTCCCTGACGGCCTCCCGGTCTTTCTCGAGATTGCCGCTCAGCCCGCCGGCGTTCTGAACCGCCTGGAGCAGCAGCCGGGTGGCATCCCAGGTCAGCGCAGCGACGTCGTCCGGCACATAGCCGTATTTGGCCTTATACTGATCAATGAATTCCTTGGTAGCCCCCTTGGCGCCCGCTGCGGCGTAATGGGTGCTGAAGAAGTAGCCCTTACAGGCATCGCCGCAAAGACTCATGAGTTCCGCCGAACCCCAGCTGTCACTGCCCATGATGGGCTTCTTGAAGCCCAACTCCTGGGCCTGTTTCACAATGAGGGGCACTTCGTCATAATACTGGGGGGTGAAGAGCACATCGGCCCCGGATGCAACGATTTTGGTGAGTTGGGCGCTGAAGTCCTTGTCCTTGGTGGTAAAAGTCTCGAAGGCCACCACCGACCCGGCGCCATGGATCTCTTCAAAGGCCTTCTTGAAATACTCAGCCAGGCCCTTGGGGTAGTCGCTGGCAATGTCATACAGCACCGCCGCCTTCTTGGCCTTGAACTCCTCGGTCACGAACTTGGCAGCCACCGGCCCCTGGAAAGGATCCAGGAAGCAGGCCCGAAACACATAGGGACGGTTTTCCGTGGTCTTGGGATTGGTCGACCAGGGGGAAACCATGGGAGTCTTGTTGGCATTGCAGACCTCACCCGCGGGGATGGCCTGCTTGCTGGCATTGGGACCGATGACGGCAACCACCTGGTCCTGGGTGATCAGCTTCAGAGCCGCCGAGGTCGCCGACTCAGCCTTGGCTTCGTTATCTTCGTAGACAAAGTCAACTTTGAAAGTCTTGTCTCCCACCTTGATCCCGCCGGCAGCGTTGGTCTTTTCCTTGAGCATCTCGGCGGCGAATTTGGAACTCTCCCCCACCTTCGGGATATCCCCGGTGAGCTCGATGTTGAAGCCCACCTTGAGGACCTGAGCATGGCTCAAAGAAACGCCTGCCATGAGCAGCACGGCACAGAAAACTGCTGGAATTACCCTGAAACTCCTCCTCATAAGACTCCTCCTTTGTTCTGACCAACTCCGCCCACTGTAAAAAGTACTTAAACTTTTCCCGCGATGTGAGATAAGATGCTCATACAACACAAAATTCTGGAGCTGTCAATTACGATTAGCTGCTGCTGAAAACATTCTCACGAGGGGAGGGGTTCGCTCCATGAGGATAGGATGCCCGAAAGAAATCAAGAATCATGAATATCGGGTGGGCTTGATTCCGGCGACGGTTCAGAGCTACGTCGAGGCTGGCCACGAAGTCTTTGTGGAACAGGGTGCCGGGCTGGGGTCAGGGATTCGCGACGACGAGTATGAGGCGGCCGGGGCGCGCCTGCTGGCGGAGGCCGGCGAGGTCTGGCAGCAGGCGGAGATGCTCGTCAAGGTCAAGGAACCGCTCCCCAGCGAGTACCCGCTCCTGAAGACGGGGCAGGTGGTGTTCACCTACTTTCATTTCGCTGCCGATGAAGGGCTGACCCGCGCCTGCCTCGAACGTGGCATCAGTGCGGTAGCCTATGAAACCGTCCAGGAACCCGACGGCAGCCTGCCGCTGCTCAAGCCCATGAGTGAAGTGGCCGGGCGTATGGCCCCCATCGTGGGCGCCTACTATCTCGCCCGGATCCGGGGAGGACGGGGCAATCTGCTGCCCGGAGTGCCCGGGGTTGCCGCCGGCAACGTCCTCATCCTCGGGGGCGGCACGGTGGGCTCCAATGCCGCCCGCGTGGCAGCGGGGCTTGGGGCCATGGTGTCGGTCATGGATATCAAACTGGAGATCCTTGAACACCTTGGCAATATCCTGCCCGCCAATGTGGTACCCCTCTACTATGACAGCCATTCGCTCGAGAAGGGCCTGTGCGAGGCCCATTTGGTGATCGGGGCGGTCCTGATTCCCGGCGCGCGGGCCCCCCGGCTCATCACCCGCGACCACCTGAAGCTCATGAAACCCGGCTCGGTGATCGTCGACGTGGCCATCGACCAGGGCGGCTGTACCGAAACCTCCCGCCCGACCACTCATACCGACCCGGTTTATGTGGTTGATGACATCATCCACTACTGCGTTGCCAATATGCCCGGCGCCTATGCCCGCACTTCCACCTTCGCCCTCAACAACTGCACGGTCAAATACGGTCTGCAGCTCGCCAACAAGGGACTGGAACGGGCCTGCCTGGAAAACGCGGCCCTCGCCCGCGGCCTCAACCTCCACCAGGGCCGCATCACTTTCAAACCGGTGGCCGAGGCGTTTGGCATGGAAGCGTGAAAAAGCGAACCGCAGAACGTTGTAAAGGCGAACTGCAGAATAATGAATAGCGAATGACGAACCGCAGAAGGTCCCGGTAGCGAGCCGCAAGAGGTCGGAGGGCATGGGGGCATAAACCCTGACGTGACGGGCGAGGTCGGGCATGCGCCATTCAGGCATGTTTCTGGCCGAAATGACGAGCTGCGGATTGCCGCCTAGTTACAGCGCGCCGAAAGTTCGTCACCCTTACACATGTTGCGTTTCGCTCCTCTCAACGCAACCTACCATCCTCCCGTTGGGGCCCATGCTCTCTGTAGGTTGCGTTGAATGAACATGAAACGCAACGGGAAGGGAAACAGCAAGACACCTGCACCATCGGTTTAAGACTTATGCCCGCTGTACTAGGCTTCTCCCAGCACGCTCGCAAACCGCCCTTCAGGAACTCGGGAAGTACAGGTGGGCCGTGGTGCCGACTCCCACTCCGGATTCCACCTGGAGGTGGCCCTCGTGCCTTCTCAGGATGGAATAGCTGATGGCAAGTCCCAACCCCATGCCCTTGTCACTCCCGCGACTTTTAGTGCTGAAATAGGGGTCGAAGACGCGCGGCAGGTGTTCCTCGGGAATACCCACCCCGTTATCCTGTACCGAGATCCTCACGTAGTTGCCGCTCTTCAATAACGGGACCTGGCCCTCTCCCAGGCGAACGTTGGTGGCGGTGATCTGAATCGAACCGCCATTGTGAATGGCTTCCCTGGCATTGCGGATCACGTTCTCAATGGCCCGCTGCGCCTGTTGCACATCACATCTGACCGGCCAGAGATCTTTCTCCGCCAATACCCGGCACAGAATAGGGGAACCACTGAGTCCGTCGTGGACCGCGGCATCCAGGATTTCCCGGAGGGATTCCACCCGGCCGGGCAACTCGCCGCCGCTCGAGGCGTTGATCAGTTCCTGGGTCAAGCGCATGGCACAGTGGCAGGCCTTATTGGCCTCGTTCAGGACTCTCGAAGTCTTCACCGAAATCCGCTGATCCAGTAGGGCCAAAGAAAGCCCGCCCAGAATCACCGTCATGAGATTGTTGAAATCATGGGCCATACCGCCCGCAAAAACTCTCAAGGCTTCCAGCTTCTGGGCCAGGCAGAGCTCACGCAGAGCCTCCCTCTGCGAAGTAATGTCGAAAATGGCCCCTTCCAGAAAAGCCGGTTTACCGCAGGCGTCGGCAATATTCTGGATGAATCCCCGGACCCATCGGATCTTCCCATCCTTGTGGATAATCCGGTATTCCTGGTGGGTAACCCCATCAGCCCGTTTGCCAAGACCCGCGATGCCGTCCCTCACCGCGCTCTGGTCATCGGGATGGATGATCTCCTCCCAGCACGGCTTCCCGGCCAGGAATTCACGCTCCTGATAGCCCGTTATTGCCTCGACCGGCCCCCTGATGAAAATGAACGAAAAATCCAGGCGACTGCCGAAGACCATTCCCTGTTGAGGCATGGAAGAGGTGCTGTAGAGTGCTTCGTAACGTTTCAAGGCTGCCCCCGCGACTGGCTTAGCTCGTCCCCCCCTCTCAAACAACTCCCGCAAGCAATCTCTGGTCCAGCATCCGGTGTACGCTGCTGCTCAGTTTCCGGTCTGGGAGAAACAAACGGGGCCCGGCCCCGGCTAAGAGCCGAACCCCGCCTGGTGCGCTTCGAGAAGCGCACCAAATGCTGAAGGAGGGAACCCTCCCGACAGTAGGATAACCACTGAGGGGGCAATGATAGCAATATACATACCTGACTGGCGGCGAGCACGCTCAAGCCTCACCAGTGCTTGTTGATCACTATGACTGAGGAACGCCGACTGCCTCCGACCCGGGACGAACCGCTACAAATCTACTCGCCCAGGTAACGATCCGAACGCCCTTGCGTTACCAACCTACTCACTCCTGAGCAATGCCGGAATACTGCAGATCGAGGCTTTACAACCGCCCTTCGGTCTGCTATCCAATACTCTGATAATCCAAGTAAATCTGAGTGAAGCGGGTCCTGCCGAAGCCGGTCGAAAACGACTGAAAGAGTTGGTTTTGTGCTATCCCCTCGGCGCGGAATCAGCGAGCGGACAAGGCTGAGCCTGGAGAATGCCCCAAGAAACCGAAGGGAGAGGTTTTTTCGGTCATTGGGGTGATGCCTCGGATCGTCATAGTTGCTTACTCCGGGCTGGAATTCAGGTTCTGGAAAACCCACCGCTCCTCCGCCGGAGCCATGCGGCGGGTGACCCGCTCGCGGGACCTCTTTAGACACGCTCCTGGGGGGGAATGGAGCGACAGCTCGGGAGAACAGAGGAGCCGAATCATGGCAGTTAACGGCAGAGTCCTGCTGGTGGATGACGACGAGTCCTTTTTGGAGCTTTTTGCGCCCCAGTTTGCCGCCCATGACCTGGAAGTCCTGCCGGTTTCCTCGCCCCGGCGCGCGCTGGACCTGCTGGATCAGGAACCCTTCGACCTGCTGGTCTCGGACGTGCAAATGCCCGAACTCAGCGGCACCGAACTCTTTCGCAGCGTGCAGGACCGCCATCCCGATATCCCCGTGATCCTGATCACCGCCTTCGGTTCCACCGAGGATGCCATTCAGACCGTCAAACAGGGGGCCTTTCACTACTTTGAAAAGCCGCTCTTCGACAAGCTCGAGCTCTTTTGGACAACCATGCGGGAAGCGCTGGCCAAACGCCGCATGCTCAAGGAACTCGACCAGCTGAGCCGGGAACGGGCGCTTCAGGCTGCCAGGCCCATATCCATCATCGGCGAGTCACCGACCATCCAGCGGGTCCGGGACCAGATCACCGAAGTGGCCGAACTGCCCGTCACGGTGCTCATCAGCGGTGAAACCGGGACCGGCAAGGAACTGGTGGCCCAGGCCATCCATAACCTGAGCGACCGGCGGGAGAAGCCCTACTTCGAGATCAACTGCACGAGGTTCGCCCCGGGAGTACTCGAAAGCGAGCTGTTCGGCCATGAGAAGGGGGCCTTCACCGGGGCCGTCGCCCGCCGCAAGGGTTACCTGGAACTGGCTCACCAGGGCACGATCCTCTTAGACGAGGTGGGCGAGGCCTCCTTTCCGTTCCAGGCCAAGCTCCTCCGGGTGCTCGAAACCAAGACTTTCATGCGGGTCGGCGGTACCGCCAAGATCACCTCGGATTTTCGGATCCTGGCCGCCACCAACCGCAACCTCGAGGAACGAGTCGCCGCCGGGCGGTTTCGGAAAGATCTCCTTTATCGTCTGAACCTCTACACCATCGACCTCCCACCGTTGCGAAACCGCAAGGAAGACATTCCCCTCATCGCCGACTTTTACCTCAAGCAGCTCAGCAAATCCTACCGCCGTGCCATCACCGAGATTTCCGGCGGCGCCATGCTGTCGCTCATGGAATACGACTGGCCGGGAAACGTGCGGGAACTGGTGAACGTCATCGAACGAGCGGTGATCACCTGCCGCGGGGAAACCATCACCACCGCTCATCTACCCTTTGCGCTGGTAGAGAGCGGCTTTGCCGAAATCCCGGATTTGAACCTGAAGGATGCCGAGCGCTGTTTTATCGTCCTCGCGTTGAAGCGCACCCAGAACAACAAGACCCGGGCCGCCGAACTGCTCGGTATGAACCGGAAAACCTTACTCGAAAAGATGAGGCTCTACAAACTTGAAGAGACATCCGCCCCCTGACCTGGTTGTTGGAATCCTGCTCCTGTTGCTGCTGAGTGCACCCCTTCGAGCAGACGATCAGACCCCAACGCCCGCTGCCGGCTCATCCCCGAGGGAGGAACTGGTCTTCACCTACACCCGCCAGGCCACTCCCCAATCCGATGTGGCCGCCAACATCACGGTCATCACCCGCGAGGAGATCGAAAAATATCCCGTGAACAACGCCGGGGAAGTGCTGCAGTACGTGCCCGGGGTGTATGTGGAATTCAACGGCGGCAGCCCGGGGAGTTTTTCGGCCGCCAGCATCCAGGGTTCAGAGCCGCGGCACGTGTCGGTCTACCAGGACGGGGTGCCCCTCAACCTGCTGGCCAATCCCATCACTGATCTCAGCCTGCTGCCGGTCGCCAATATCGAGCGGATCGAGGTCTACCAGGGGGCGGCCTCCTCGGCGTGGGGGTCGGGCCTGGGCGGGGTGATCAACATCATCACCCGGGAACCGAACCTGACGAAGCCGATCACCGGGGAGCTCAGCGGTTCCTACGGCGATTTCAACACCATGCGCGGGCGGGCCACGGTGAGCGGCCTGGTGGAGAAGGTCGGCTATCTGGTGGCCATGACCCATGAGCAGAGCGACGGCATCATGCCCAACAACGATTACCGCCAGGATGCCGCCTATGCCAAGCTCAACTACTATGCCGGCACCTCGAGCAAGATTGGCTTCACCTACAGCTACGACGAGGGGCGGACGGAATCGCCCATCCCGGTGTGGCCCCGCCAGGGCTTCTGGGATGACAACTTCCAGCGAAGGAGCTACGAACGGCTGCTGTTTGAAACCCTGCTCACAGACCATCTTAGCCTCACCGTCGAAGGGCGGCACCAGGAAGTCACCGTATCCATCGACGATGTTTACCGAAAGCGTACGGAGAGGTACTTCGACTACTATCAGAAATCCTTCGGCGGTTCGACCCGGCTGAGCTACGATCTGGAGCGCAACCGTTTCCTGGCGGGTTTTGACGGCGATTGGGGCAACTACGATTTCAGTCAGTACGCCCAGAGCTACTATTCGGGCAACTGGGCCTTTTACGCCAACGACACCTTTGAAGTGGGCCGGTTCGCCTTCAATGGCGGCCTGCGCTACGACAAAAACCTCGACTTCGGCTCTCAGATCAGCCCTGCGGGCGGCGTGGTCTTTCACCTCATCGACCAGGTCGTCCTCCTCCGGGGCCAGGTCGCTCACGGCTTTTCAGCCCCGCCGGGTTCGTGGGTGAATGACCCGGTCTGGGGGAACAAGGACCTCAAAGCGGAAACTGCCATGAATTACCAGGTGGGAGGCGAGCTCAAACTCTTCAAGGTGCTCAAGCTGAACCTGAACCTCTTCCGAGCCGATGTAGACAACCTGCTGCGCTTCAATCCCAAACTCGGGCAGTACGGTAAGTATGAAAACATCGCCAGGGCCACCAGGCGGGGGATCGAAGGGAGAGTCAGCGCGGCCTTCGACTGGGGGCTGGGGCTCTCTTTCGGCGGCAGCTTCATCGATGTGCGGGACGGTCAAACCGATGAAATCATCGAGGACATCCCGAGAATTCTTTACGACGCATCCGCCTCCTACACCTACAAGTGGATGACCCACTCTCTCATCGGCCGCTATGTCTTCAACAATTCGAGCTATCCCGAGACCAAGGACCAGGTTTTTGTGTTTGACTACATGGTCAAGGCAAATCTTCCGTTCATCCCGGAATGCGCCGGAAAACCCAGTATCTTCTTCACCGTCCACAACCTCTTCAACACCAATTACCTCTACCGGAACGTTTTCCCGCAAGCGGGGCGATGGGTGGAAGGGGGAGTGAGCTACCAGTTCTGAGGAAGCTCATCCAGCAAGATTTTCCTGCAGGAGTTGCCATATGGCCACTGGGACTGAAGATGCCGAAAACTTCGTCGACAGTATCATCCAGGTCTTTAACCGAGAACCCGATACCGTGCCGCTGTCAGAAGTCTTGCAGAACAACCGGCGACGGCTGGTGGAACGGGTGGCTGACATCTTTGCCCGGAAAGGGATAAAATCCTCACAAAAGGTCAATGCGGCACGCGATCTTCTCTTTCGGTCGGCACTGGAGGAAGTCAAGATCCAGTTTCAATTGGCGCATTTCGCCCTCTTTAAACAGACCGAGACGGTCCAGGAAATCTTGGAAGACAGCTTCCAGCTGGAATTAGAGGTAGAGGCCGGACAGGTATTGCTCCCCCACAACCGAGAAGCGGCCGAAATCATGCTGGCATGCCTTTTCCCGAAGAAGCGCGAATTGCGTGATACGAGTGATGTGCTGGCCTTCATGCGAATGTTCCTGGGTGGCAGCAAAAAGCGGTCGCTCCAGGAGGACCGGGCTACCAGGTATAAAACGATGGTGTGGTTTGTGTTCCTCTTGATCGACTTGGTTAGAATCGACAATGAGAACGCATGCCGGGAAGGAGTGCTCCACCTCAAAGCCAAATTCCTCCTGCTTCTGAAAAAGGCCGCTGGCGGAGAGATCATTTGCGAAGAAAGCGAGACACGCTCCTCTGATTTTGAAGGGGGAAGATGGAGCGAGAGCCTCTTTGGTTATCTCCAGGGTGAAGAACGAAAACCCTTTTTGGAGGATCTCCTTTCCCAGTTCAACTTTGAAGACCGCCCGCATCATGTCAATCGGGTACTGCTGGCCGAACACAGGCGGTGCCTGTACCGACAAACCCTGGACCGTTTTTGCTGACGGCATGTGACCGAAGAGGGACGCCTGACAGTGGGGATGGGATGGCGAAGGATCGCAGTGATGGCGCCTCGATAGCTAAAACCTTACCGCAGCCTGATTTAGGAGGTATCATCCGTGGCCGAAAACGAACTCTTTGACAGACTGCCTGGCCTTTTCTTAAAGAGCCTCAGGAAACAGATGCTCCTGGGATTGGTCCCGTCGGAAACTGCCGAGAAGCTCCTGGGACCTCTTCTTGACGATTTCGACCATTTCATGCGCGAATTGCCGCCGGATGCACGGCTGGACGTTCTCGATATATTGAGGATCTATCCTGAAGTCGCTGAGCAGCATGGTTTGAAACCTCCATTCCCGGTTGCCTCCTTCATGGAGCGCCTTTGGGATCGATTTCGGGAAGTTTGGTGCTTCGGTTTTAAGCTGGAGCCCGTCCTTGGATTCTCTGAGGGCCAAGATGAAAGCGATAATGAATTGCATGCGAGGAGGCGAACCACGCTCCAGGCAATCATGACCGTTCTTCCTGCTCAAGGCGGCGATTATTACGCCACGGAAAGAGGGAACCTGGTGTTCCTGGAATTTAAATATGAGAGCGAAAATGAGCGCCTCTCCTTTCGGGCATCGGGCACAACTGCCCCGGTTTATCTGCGGCTGTCCGGCCGACCGGCATTGACTCTGTCCCCTGATAACCAATACCACTCCTTGTCCCTCGATCAGCTACTGGCTCTTTTGCCGGACCGGGAAACACCCACCGTGCAGATCGAGCTTCGCGAGGAAGACGTACACTAGCACCCGTATAAAAGTGGAGTACCTACCCGGCTCTTCCTTCCTCGCCTCCTTTTGTCCGTAACGACAGAAAAATACCGGCATCTCCCCAAAACTTGCCACCGACGCTCTATGCTGCTCTCAAATGGACTGCTGACGGAATGTCAACGCTAGACCAGGGAGGAAGCACCATGACCGGATTCGGGAAAATCATCCTTGGGCGACCTTTGGTAATAGGCCAAAGCCGGGCGATGCGGCATCTGTGCGCCTTGATCGATAAGATCGCCAAGTCCGATGTGGACGTGCTGATCACCGGCGAGACCGGCACCGGAAAGGAGCTCGTCGCCCAAGCCATCCACGATTTGAGCCCACGCAATCGAGGCCCTTTCATCGCGGTGAACTGCGCCGCGCTCCCGGAAAACCTGGTTGAGAGCGAGCTGTTCGGATATGAGAAAGGCGCCTTCTCGGGGGCATTGGTGGCGAAGGCCGGGAAATTTGAGCGCGCCCAAGGCGGGACCATTGTGCTGGACGAAATAGGAGATATGCCCTTGCTTGCCCAAGCCAAGATGTTGAGGGTGCTACAGGAGCGAGAGCTGGAGCGTTTGGGTGCTACAAGACTGGTCAAGCTCGAGGTGCGTGTTATCGCCGCAACAAACAAGGACCTCGAAACGGCGGTTCGGGAAGGTTCTTTTCGGCAAGACCTGCTCTACAGACTGAAGGTTATGAGCTTGGCTGTGCCTCCCTTGAGGGAGCGCCCCGAAGATATCCCATGCCTCGTGGACCATTTCCTTGCGGAATACAGAAAACGGAACCCATCGGGAGCCAGGTCGATATCATGGCATGCTCTCAATGCCCTCAATAGATATGATTACCCCGGGAATGTCCGGGAACTGCGGAACGTCATTCAACACGCGTGCACCCTTGCGCAGCCGGGGCAGATCGAGATGGAACATCTCCCTCCTCAGGTTCGCAAGCGGCCGGTAACCGTTGCGCCGTTTTCGGCACGGTCCCCATACGAAGACAATCTCATGCGGGCCCTACGGTCCATAACCATCATTCGGAAGCAAGGAAAAGTGAAACCGTGGTATAGTACCATGCGGTTTCCCATTGAGCGCATCCATCAATTTCTGGCAGCAACGGGTGGAAATGAATTCTCCCGGGCTCAGTTCGCCATCTACTTGATGGAAAGGGGACTGACATCGGCACACACGGATGTCACAGCCGGACGCTATCTGAAGAAGCTCGTCGCGTATGGAGTCCTGGTTCACAATGGCAAGAAAGCCAATCGAGTCCGCTACAGGCTTTCCGAAGAATCTCTCAGAGGCCATAAGGTGTCTGATCGGTCTGACGCTGATTGCCTTCGTGACGCTCAGCACGAGCATGTGCACGGGACACGCGAGCGGTCCAGGCAGAGACGAAAGGCATGAGAAGGTACTGCACATTGATGTGCCAACTCCCTTCGGCTCGCTCGTTCCCTCGGATGATTTCGATTCCGGGTCAACCTTTGTTTATGTATTTCTATACTCTGCGCTCTTCTCTCCAATCGCTGAGGGGAAGCTTGGCCCGGCTCTTGCCTTTGCCTGGGACTATGCTGAGGAACGCAACACCTGGACGCTAACGATCCGAGACGATGTTTTCTTTCATGATGGGAAGAGGGTCACCCCCACTGATGTGAAATCCTCGCTGCTTCGATTCTCTCAACAAGTGTATCCGACCGTCTTCTCCGAAATCCAGGAAATCTCCATTCTCTCAGATCACTGTCTCAGCATTACCCTCAGGGCAAATGACAGGGATTTCCCCGATAAAATTCGCCAGATCCCCATTACCCCTGCGTCTTTGGAGGGGCAACTTAACGATCAGGGGCAGCCGGTGGGTTCCGGCCCTTTTAAATTCAGCTATCGGGTTGGTGAAAAGGAGGTGGGCCTTGTTCCGAATGAGCGTTATCATCGCGGCCGGCCCTCAATTGATCAGATAGTCTTCCATCATGTGGCCGACAGCCAGGCTTCGTGGACCAGGCTCCTGAAGGGTGAAACGCATATCGCCCACCAAATCACCCCGAAGGACTGGATGATGCTGGCGCAATACCGGGACCTCTTTCATTTCAGGATTCATGCCCTGCCCAACTACACGATCCTTCTTTACAACACCTCCGATCCCCTGTTCCAGAGTCCCAAGGTTAGAACGGCAATGACCGCGGCAATCAATAGAGAACATCTCGTGAAGGATATTATGCAGGATTTCGGGGAAATGGCTATAGGCCCCGTATGGCCGCATTCTCCCTTTCACGACCCTGAGATCACCCCCATCCCTTATGATCCCGCATACGCTCTTGAGCTCTTGCAGGAAGAGGGCTGGGTGCGCCAGTCCGATGGCACCGTGGCGAAAAATGGGAAGATCTTCGAGTTCACGGTTTTCCTCTTTGAAGGTTTTGAAGATCATCGGAAGGTCGCCGAGTACATTCAGCTCTGCCTCAATGACCTGGGAGTCAGGGCTCGTCTCCAACCTGTGCCGCATCATCAACTGGTACGAAAATACACCCAAAACGACGAATTCCAGGCTGTCCTCACTGAGCTCAATGGCCTGAAAGAGAACCTTCGTCCAATCCAAAGAATTTGGTATGCAACACCCGAGCACTCAGCATACATCGGCGCATTTAGTGACCTGGAAACAAATAGGCTCCTACACGGGGCAATGGAAGAAGACCATCCGCACAGGAAAAGAGAACTTCTCCGTATGTTTGAAGCTCGCTTGATCGCTCTTCAACCAGGGACTTTTCTATACCACCCTGAGGCATTGAGCGTCATCTCAAAGAGAGTCCGCCTTCTGTCAGATGACGCTTCGGATGAGTACGGTGCGCTGCCGAGTGCCTTTGCTGATGTCGACTGAGGAGTTGGCGCTTTATAGCTGTAAGTCCGAACTTCCAGTGCGCAAGTATTAACATCGCTCTTCCCGTAAGCCTCAATCAGTTTCTGATTACCACATTTTACCTTTTCAAAACAAACAGATACACACACGACATGCATCGCCTGACCCTTGGCACGGTGCTTGCCCATGTCCCATCGGTGACGGGCCAGCGCGCGGTACCGGACGGCAAGGGTGTGAGCTTTCTTGGAAATCATGAATGGAGGTCAGGCACATGAAAACGATTCTGGTTCGGAAAGGGTCCTTCAAGGTTAAGGAAACGAGCATGTTTTGCTGTGATACTGGACCGACTTTGCGTTCATAGCTCAGCAGCATACAGTTGTCGCTCAACCCATTCCGCCAACTAATTCCAACCCCCCAGGCCTGGTCCAAATAGCCCGGCCTGGGGCCATTCGCAGGAGGCACTGCCGTGCAACACTTCAAGAAATCGAAATACACCCTGTCAGTCCCACTGGCTAGCGCCGGGGAGGGACTTTCTGGTGCCTACAATACAGTGAGCAGAGGGATGATCCTGGCAACGGAAGAAGCCCTCTTGCGCATCATCAATACCAACTCCTTGCCCGGCGATGAACCCTTGACCGAGCTCCTTTGGGAACACGGTCTCCTTGTTCCCACCCACACGGATGAAGATGCCGTTTTCGAAATATGGAGACAGCAGCACGTTCACGACTGTTCGACCATGCGGTCCAAGGTCGTGGTGACCCGGCACTGCAACAACCGCTGTCGGTACTGCATCGTTGCCCCGGAAGCTACGGCGATGTCACACGAGACCGCTCGGGCCATGGACCGGTATTATTTTAAGTACATTGAAAACGCTCGCCCCGAAAAAATCAGGGATGAGTTCACCGGCGGTGAACCGCTGCTCAATGCGGCCATCATTAGGGAGAGCGCCGAGCGGCGCTACCACTATTGTTTGGGCAAGGGGATCGACTACGGATTCACCTTCATCACCAATGGAACACTTCTGTCACCGGAACTCATTCGTCCCATGAAGGAAATCGGCTTGGAAGGCATTCGGGTGAGCCTGGCAGGACCGGCTGAAGTGCACGACCGCTTGCGGCCTTCCTCAGACGGTGGAAAAACCTATGACTTGATTGTTCAGAACCTCTTGAAGGTTTCGGGACTTGCCCCGATTACCCTCGAATGTCAGTATGATGAGGGCGGGGAGGATTATCGCAGGATTCCGGAAATGCTCGAACAGCTGAAAAAGCACGGGATCATCATAGAAAACATCAACTTTACGCCAATTCTCCCCCGACGAAACGGCACCAACGACGGCCCTGTCACAGATGGCCCTGAGATTCTGCTTCACCTGATGCGCGAAGCGCAGGCAAACGGCTATCCACAGCTGCAAGAACCGCCTATGAACTGCTGCTCCGCCGAGTTTCTGTCGCGCGTCACGTTCGATACCGACGGGTCTCTCATTCCCTGCCCCGTTCTTCAGAGCGGAGAGATGGTCTATGGGAATGTCTTCACGGGCATCGACTTCATTGCCCATGCCCAAATCCTGCATCGCAGACTTCCTGAACGATGCCTCCACGATTGCGAGTTGCTGCCGCTCTGTCTCGGCGGCTGCCGCCTCCAGGCCCTCATCTGCGGGGCAGGCTTCAACGGCGTCAACTGCCGGTACGAGTGCCTCAGGCTGATCCTTGAAGAATACATCAGGGCCAGTGCTGCCCAAGCGCTGGCTTCAGCCAGTGCGGTGGAGCCTCGAGCCAACGCCGCCTGAACAGGGAAGATCAGAGGTGGAGCACGGGAAGAAGTGCTTCATCATGCCTTCCGTTATGGTAGAATCAAAGCTCTGGCGCGGTCGTGGTGAGTACCCTACGAAACGACCGATCATGATCTCATTCCGCTCGGCCCGCTCCTTGTCCCATAAGGAAGAGAGGCGGGCTTCTGGTGGAGGAGCGCAAAGAGCGTTCCCGACTGAATCGCAAGGCGGAAGGAGCAGGACTTTGATGAAGCTCTCTCTGGAGCAGACCTTCTGTTTGGCATTCGATCGATGGTGGGAGTCGTTTCTCCAGGACCCTCGCATGATCCGCATGCCCGAACGGCCCACCCTCCTCTTCGCCGAAGACCCGAAGAATGAAAAGACCGCCGAACTCCTCCTGCAAAAGCCTGTGATCCAGGTTTACCAGGGCTTCTTGGACGATATCCGGGAGACCATCGAAAAGCACGCTCAGGTTCTTAGCCAAGCATGCCTCAACGATCTGGTTCCGAATCTGAAGGTGCACGAAGCAGATACCCGACTGCTGGCCTGTGTGCTCGAGATAACAGCCTCTTTTGTCTTATTGCACGAGCTGTTCCACATACTCTGCGGTCATTGGGACGTGGTCAGATCACTGGCGCCCGATGACCATCAGGCACTCTCCCTCGATGAAGCAAGCTTGACCATGGGAGAGACGACGTCTGATGCAATTGCATCTCGGATCGAGATATACAACGCTCCGTCCCCCCGCCATCGCTCTTATTTCCTGGAATTGGAGGCAGACAACACCGCGCTGCAATGGCTGATGCAAGCCGCACCACCGAATACCCTGTCCACCTTCTTGTCGGCTCTCTGGCCAAATGGATTCCATGAGCCCCCTAGTGCCGTTGCAGATCTGGAAGGGTCTGCGCGGATTCTTGCCTTTCGTCTTCTTTTCGCGGCTTCCTGGCTGGTTGTGCTCCTGATGGAGCAGAAACGGCCGGAAGCGCTGCTCAAGAAGACAAGAAGCCATCCGCTCCCGGCCGCGCGACTCCTTGCCGACACGTTTACCCTGATTGAGCAATTTGCGGAACTGGACAGCATTTTTGTAGGTGAGTCCGGTTACAAGACTCTGACCTTGACCGACCAGGAATCTCAGGACATGGTACGCTGTCTGAGAGAAGTTGTCGTCCCGGTACTCAAGGCGCCCTGGCCGGTGAGCGATTCGTCGGCAGTTCGCGAAGGACTGGTCGCCTTTTCGCCTTTTCTGATAACGGAGCTTCGCAACATTCTATTGCAGAAGCCGCCCGAGTCCAGACTTGGCGATGAACTGGAGAAAATCGAGTTGCTTCGCCGTGAAATGACCGACCGCTTCCAGCCACACCGCTATTTCACGCCGTAGCCACATGGTAAAGCTGGCAAAGCGCCTGTTGCCCTTCGTTACTGCATCCGAACGTGTCAGACCGGTTCCGCTCTGCATAGCGCTGTTCGGGTTCCTGCTTCTTTCTTCCAGCAGGTGCGTGGTGCGTGGAAGGGCCGGATAGCACTGCCAACAGCAGGGAGGGGGAGAAAGTCCTCAGCTTCGATACCCCGCCCCGCTCGGCTCGCTTGACCCAAGAGAGAATCAGGATTCAGGAACCAGGATTGGCGAACGGTTCCTGTACGGTAACTTCTCGGACTGACCACCGAGGGCAATCTCGAACCTGATCTGGCTCTTTCCTGGGCCTATACCCGGGAACGATCCAGAAGGCCCGCTGCAAGCACGACGGGTAAACGAAAGCCCAATTGCCATGGCTGCACGGCTTGACCGGAGAACCACGAACCTGTAAAAATGCGGCGAACATTGACCATCCCGGGAGCATCGCCATGACCGTCTAGGAAATCAAAGCTGAAAACATCGAGGCGCTTGACACATTGTCGATGGAGGCCCTGGAGGACGTACTCGAGTACGACTAATTCGTGTCTGAGCCCGAGGAGGTTTCCCCTACCGTGGAAGAGCTCGCGGCCATCGAAAGAGGTGAGGAGCGGTGATGTGTACCAACCTTGGCAATAGCCCGGCTCTCGTTATCGGCGTTGGCTGCTCCTCCGGGCTGCTCCAAGCGGGGTAACCATGGCCAAGAAAGCGCTGCTCTTTCGAGCACTCCTCTTTGTTCTGCCCATCGTGGTGCTCTCTCTGGCCATAACCGGTCTTTTTCTCACCTGGAGCAGCTACCGGAGCTTCCGGCAAACCGTCCGACAGGACTACACCAGCATCATCAAGAGTTCGGCGGGTGAGATCCGGGCCTTCGTGGCAAGCGCCAGGACCGGCATCGAGAGCCTGGCCTGGGTGGTGGCGGCTATCAAAGTGGACGCCTGGCAGCAGCAGATGGCGCTCACCGCCTTCCACCACATTGCCGACCAGTTCGTCACCCTGACGCTCCTTTCCCAGGATGGCCAGGAACCCGTTGCCATCGGCCAGCGGCTGGGCGCCGAGGCGCTCGACCGGCTCGAAGTCTACCGGGAAGCTGCGGCCGGGCAGCTGGCCACATCCCAAGTCATGGTGACCCCCGAGCACCTCCCCTACATTTATCTGGCCGCGCCGGTTATGCGCCTGGGCCGGGTGAGCCAGGTGCTGGTGGCGGAGCTGAACCTCAAGGCCATCTGGGATGTGCTGGAAGGGATTCGCATCGGCGAGACCGGCATGGTCTATCTGCTCGACGATAGCGGGAAGCTCATTGGTCATCGGGAGATCGACCGGGTCGTAAGGGCCGTGCCGGGAGTGCCGCCTTTCGTTGTGCAGCAGCTCCTTGAATCCCCCGATGACCTGGTCGAGTGGTCGGAAGAGCACTCTGATGGGAGCTGGTTCTGCCTTGCCTGCATGGTGCCGGGGGTTGACTGGTTCCTCGCTCTCCGTCAGAAGAAACGCGAGATCTACGGCTATCTCTATGAGAGCTTCTGGCTGGCGCTGGTCATCACTCTGTTGATCATCGCCACCACCGCCCTCTTGACCTGGTCCCGCATCCGCCGCTTCTTGGAGCCGGTCCATACCCTCCACCGCGAGGTGCAGCGGTTTGGCCGGGGCGAGCTGGATCAAAGGGTAGCGATTGCGACCCAGGATGAAATCGGCGAGCTCGGGACGGCTTTCAACGACATGGCCGATTCCCTCAAGCAGTTGGTCAAGCGCGAGGTGGAGAGCGCCCGCGAGCTGGCCCAGGCACATAACCTGGCTACCCTCGGCGCGGCTTCCAGCAAGGTCACCCACGAGGTGGGAAACCTCCTGAATAATATGGCAGCAACCCTCTATATCCTGAAGAACGATCAGCTCGGCACGGGCAGCCGGAAGGCGGTCGAAATCATGGAAAAGGATGCGGTGAGAGTCCGGACCTTCATCCAGAACTTCCTCCGGTTCGCCAAGAAACCGGAGCTGAACCTGCAGCGGGCACCCCTCGAAGGAACGCTGCGGGAGCTCCTCTACGTGATGCGGGCGCAGGCGGAGAGCAGGGGCATCACACTCAACCTGGACTGGCCCGCCGAGCTCCCCCCGGTCGCCGTGGACCTCGGTCTCATCCACCAGGTGTTCACCAACATTCTGAAGAACGCGCTGGAAGCCATGGCCGACGGCGACCGAATCGACGTCTCAGGCAGGATGACCGATGGGTTCCTGGAGATCCGGATCGCCGACACCGGGCCGGGCATGACTCCCGAGACCAAAGAAAGAATCTTCGACCCCTTTTTCACCACCAAGGGCAAACAGGGAACGGGACTGGGCCTGGCCATCGGCAAAACCATCGTGGAAGCCCACCGCGGGTCCATCACCTGCGACAGCGAACCCGGCCGCGGCACGGTGTTTGTGGTCAGCCTGCCGTATGGACTCGGCTGAGTACCACAGCGACCAGGATTGAGCTCTTGTGCCAAATGCCCTCCTGTTGTATTGAAAAGACTCGGCGCCATTCCCGCGAACCAGGGCAGCGAACGCTTGCCCATCGGGCGCGAAGCGGGAGGGGGCGGCGAGGCACTACTATTGCCAACCAAATCAAGGAGAAAACCGATGGCTTCGGATTTGCTGGAGAAATGGGCAATTTTGCAGCGAGACAAGGAAACCTACGCGATTGCGCCGCACATACCGGGCGGGATCATCACTGACTTCAATCTCCTGCGACGGCTGGCCGATACCGCCGAGAAGTACGGCGCCAAGGCGATCAAGCTCACTTCGGCGGAACGCTTTGCGATGGTGGGGGTGCGGCCCGAGGACCTGGATCAGGTGTGGCAGGAGCTGGGACTCTCACCCGGTGCCGCTATCGGGCTCTGTGTGCGCTCCGTAAAACTCTGTCCCGGCACCACCTTCTGTCGGCTCGGCATGCAGGACGCGGTAGGCGTCGGGCTCAAACTGGATCAGCGGTACCACGGCCTGGTCCTGCCTTTCAAGTTCAAGATGGGGGTCTCAGGATGCCCCAACAACTGCTCCGAATCGTCCATCAAGGACGTGGGCCTGGTCGGGACCGCCAAAGGCTGGCGGGTGCTGGCAGGGGGATTCGTGTCCGGCCTCAAACCCCGCCTGGCGGATGTGATCGCCGTCAACCTGAAGGATGAAGAAGCGCTCGCCCTGGTCGACAAGGTGGTCGAGTGGTACCGGCAGGCGGGAAAGGCCAGGCGCCTGGGCCGCGTCATTGACGAACTCGGGTTTGAGGCATTCATGAACGAACTGGGCCTGACACCGGTGGGTTGAGCCTCCGTACAGCTCCCTATAAATAGGTGTCCACCCTTCTTTCGTCATACCGGCGGAAGCCGTTACCAGGCAATTTATGGATTCCGGCTTAAAGCATGCCGGAATGACGCCCTGGCAGAAGGGTCACTCAATCCTGTGGCGCGGTACTTAATACAGCACGGCGAAAGTTCGGCACCCTTACACATGTTGCGTTTCGCTCCTCTCAACGCAACCTGCCATCCTCGCGTTAGGGCCGATGCCCTCCGTAGGTTGCGTTGAATGAACATGAAACGCAACGGCAAGGAAGAACAGCAAGACACCTGCCCTAAGCGGTTTACGACTTATGCCGCGCGGTACTTAGGGGGCAATGACGGAACGGGCTGATTGCAGCCTGGGTAAAGGGGCAAGTGAATGGACGAAAACTCTCTGCTGGCAAGAATCGTCAGGACGACCGGGGATCTTCCCACCATGCCCCAGGTTGCCAATCTGGTCATCGAGAAGCTCTCCGACCCCAGTGCTTCCCCCAGGGAAATCAATCAGCTGCTGTCCAAGGATCAGGCACTGGCAGCGCGCGTCCTGCGAATCGCCAATTCGCCCTTTTTCGGGCATGCCCGAAGGGTAACCCGCCTCACCGACGCCATCGTGCTCATGGGCTTCAACAGCGTCCGCTCCCTGGTGTTGACCTCGGTCTTTAACGATTTGTTCAAGAGCTACGGGTTGACTGAAAAACTCCTTTGGGAGCATTCCCTGGTGTGTGGCTCAATCTCCCAGAAGCTCGCCCGCACCCTGCACTTTCCCAGGTCCGAGGAGGCGTTCCTGGTCGGCCTGCTGCACGATATCGGCAAAGTCATTCTCAATCTGCGCTATCCCGAAAAGATGTCATCCATCGTCCAAGAGGTCTACAATTCCCAGGAGCACACCTTCGCGGAACTGGAGCAGGAGGTTTTCGGCTTTTCTCACGCCGAGGTGGGCCGGGCCGTTGCGGGCAAGTGGAACTTTGCCCGCGAAATCGAAGAGGCCATCGGCAACCATCATTTTCCGGAGCGCTCAACCATCACGCCGCTTCTATCCCACATCGTGCACCTTGCCAATGCCTGCTGTCACAAGCTGGAGATCGGCCCCCTCAGGAAGCCCGACCTGGACCTGACGGCCGTGTCGAGCACCACCGCGTTGAACCTCGATCGGGAAGCCGTGAACCGCCTGATCGAGGAAGTGGCCGAGATCCTCGAATCGCAACCGGAGATCACCCGCTTCTGAGCACCCACTGGGCAGGAGCGACTGGCAGGCATCGGCCCACTTTCTCGGCCACCTCGCCCCGCAACCCGCGACTCGCAACCAGCAACTTGTTCACGCCCGCATGGCACGGCCCGCATCCAGGCTTGTCTCGGCAGGAACCTTTTCGGCCAGAGACCCCGCCAACAACGCCAACTGTCGAATATCGACCGCAACGGGCACCCCGCCCTGGCCATCCTGGATCAACAGGATGAGCCGTTCGCCCTGATTCTCGATGGTGATCCGGGCACCACCGTCGTTCTCGATGGCAATGCCGCCGCCGCCCTTCATCGCTCTCACAGTTAACTGGCGCGTATTGAGGGAATCCGAACCGACAAAGCCGGTTTCAAAGCCCCAGGAAATGCGGCGGTCGAGAGCCCCGACCTCTCCCGACATGTACCCGATCCAGAAATAAAGCAGGAGGATCCACAGCCACTGCAGCGTCTCTTTCTCGACCCACCCTGCCATCCAGCAGACGATCAGCAGGACCCCCGCAAACACCAGCAGGATTCCAAAGAGATCGCCGCGATTCCGGCGTTTCATCCATTCCCTCCTCGCCCCGTCCCAGGCTTGCCGCTTGTTCCAGAACTCCTGAGTGTCCTTCTTCCAGCAGAAGCAACCCGCAGGCACCAGACGGTGCCTGCCACCATCGATCCAGACGTCCCCCGCTCTCCTCGGATGAGCTTGTCCTGTTCTTAAGCAAAATCCACGCCGGAGCCCCCCGCTATGCTCCCGGGGTCGCCCTCTCAACCCTTTCCCAGGTCGGCGTGCGCCACGGGAACAGGGCCGCAGGGGTCGTTGGGCATTCCTGGCAGCGGCCGGGCCTCGGAATTCAGTTGACACTATTGGTCAGGTTGGCGAGGATTGTCACGTTTTTCTTGCGCGGCGGGCGTGGCGTCCAGCCAGCCGAAAGGGACGATTCAGCGCGGGGAGGCCCCACCTCCCCTGTGAGGAGGATTGCAGCATGCAGGCTTGTCCGAAAACCTGCTGGCGGCAGGGGATCATCATCGCCCTGGCTGTTGTCGTGGGGGCCCTGGCAACGGGGTGCGCCCCGGCACCCTGGGTGAGCGGGGGCCCGCGGGTCGGCGTCGATCGCGATGGCACGACCGCAAGGCCCGGAATCGACATCGAGGCGCTGGAACAGCGGATCCATCAGCTGGCCAATCATGAACGGGTGAAACGAGGGCTCACCCCTCTGGCGTGGAACCCGGTCGTTCATCAAGTCGCCCGCCGACACAGCCGGGATATGGCGCGGCGGCACTACTTCGCGCACCTCAGTCCGGAAGGCCATGATCTCGCCTACCGCTACTCGCAGCAGGGCTTCGTTTGCCAGATCCAGGTCGGTTCGGCGGTCTACATGGGTTCGGAAAACATCTACGAGACCAGTCTCTATGAGGCCCGCGACTACGTCGGCGAGGTCGTCACGCGAACCTATTGGAAGGACCTGGAAACCATCGCCCAGACCATTGTCAAGGGCTGGATGAGCAGCCCGACGCACCGCCGAAACCTCCTCGAACCTTCCTGGCAGACCCACGGCATCGGCGTAGCAATTTCCGGCGACGATCGGGTTTATGCCACCCAGGATTTCTGTTAGCGCTCGTCCAGAAACAAGTGTGCCGTTTTCGTAGGTGGGCTGTGCCCACCGATGGGGCAGCAGGTGGGCACAGCCCACCCTGCGATCCTGTCAACCGTGACACTCATTATTGGACAGTCTCTTAGCCGGGAGGAGTTGCGTCCGTCTCATCATCCCCGGCGGTCGAACCGCCCTCCCCCGCCAGCACCGATCGGGCCTGCGCCGCCGGAAGCCCCTGAACCTCTCTGAGCCGGCGACCGATGGCCCGAGTGCGGGTCTGCGCTTTTTCGATGGTCGTTGAGGCCTCGTGCAACTTCTTCTGCACTTTTTCGAGAGCCTCCCCGTATCGTCCCCACTCCGTTTTAACCGCCGACA
>Ga0255347_1000894_pt1 | contig 51883 bp, 44 predicted proteins | sample wastewater_treat_2_FD_192479 | JGI IMG/M metagenome (GOLD analysis project Ga0255347, IMG submission 192479) | Wastewater microbial communities from Lulu Island WWTP, Vancouver, Canada - plant24 | ecosystem: Engineered > WWTP > Wastewater > Unclassified | place: Canada: Vancouver, British...
CGCTCCGAATTCTCGATGCTCACCGTGCCCACCAGCACCGGCCGTCCCAGCTCGTTCAGTTCCTTGATTTCCTTCACCACGGCCCGAAATTTTTCTTTCTCGGTCCGGTAAATGCAATCTGAGTAGTCGGTGCGAATCATTTCGCGGTGAGTCGGGATCACCACCACATCCAGTTTGTAGATCTTGGCAAACTCTGCCGCTTCCGTATCCGCCGTCCCGGTCATCCCCGCCAGCTTATCGTACATCCGGAAGTAGTTCTGGAAGGTAATGGAAGCCAGGGTCTGGTTTTCGTTCTCGATTTTGACACTTTCTTTGGCTTCCAGCGCCTGATGCAACCCTTCGCTGTAGCGGCGTCCGGGCATGATCCGCCCAGTGAATTCATCCACGATGATCACCTGACCGCTCTTGACGATGTAGTCCACATCACGCTTGAAGAGAGTGTGAGCCCGCAGGGCCTGCTGGACGTGATGGAGGATATCGATGTTGCGGGGATCGTAGAGGTTTTCCACGCCCAGCAGGTTCTCCGCCCGTGCCACCCCCTCTTCAGTTAGAGCCACCGTGCGGCTCTTTTCCTCCTTTGTGTAATGCGACTCCGGCCGCAACTGGGGGATGATGCGATTGATCCGGAAATAGAGCTCGGTAGACTTCTCCGCCGGGCCCGAAATAATGAGGGGGGTGCGGGCCTCGTCGATGAGGATGCTGTCGACCTCATCCACAATCGCGAAATGGAGGTCCCGCTGCACCATGTCGTCGATGCGAAACTTCATGTTGTCGCGCAGGTAATCGAAACCAAACTCGTTATTCGTGCCGTACGTTACATCCGCCAGATAGGCTTCCTTGCGTTGTAGGTCGTCGAGACCATGCACGATACAGCCCACGGTCAGGCCCAGGAATCGGTAGACTTGCCCCATCCATTCACTGTCCCGGCGTGCCAGGTAGTCGTTTACGGTAACCAGATGAACGCCCCGGCTCGTCAGCGCGTTGAGATAGATGGGCATGGTCGCCACCAGGGTCTTGCCTTCACCGGTTTTCATCTCGGCGATTCGGCCCTGGTGGAGGACGATGCCGCCAATCACCTGGACATCGAACGGCCGCATGCCGAGGGCCCGGATGGATGCTTCCCGCGCCACCGCAAAGGCTTCCGGAAGAAGGTCGTCCAGCGGTTCGCCATTTTCCAGCCGCCGGCGGAATTCTCCGGTCTTGGCCCGGAGTTGCTCGTCGCTCAATTTGCCAATGGCCGGTTCGAAGTCATTGACCTCATCCACCAGCGGTACAATGCGCTTGAGGTTTCGTTCATTCTGACTGCCAAAGATCTTTTTTAGAACCGTACCAATCATTTCAACACATCACTCTCTAATTTCATCCACGAAGTCACACGAATAGAGGTCTTGGTGTTCTTCGTGGCAAAGGCGACTGCTTTCTTTTTGGACAAGAGCCTGGAGCCAACCACACCCCTCTCAGCTCTGCCACCGGGGCGCCTGGTATATAACTCATGCCACGGCCGGATGCAAACCATCCCCCCGTCCGCACCAGCCCTCCGTCTCCTGCTCTGCCTCGCTAGTGGACTTCACGGCTCGTCTCCGGAGCATTTAGATCCATCACCAGGGCCACTTCGTCACAGTTGGGGAATTTTGGGCATTGCAGGCAATCGACCCAGATCTTTTGGGGGAAGATATTCTTGTCGACCACCCTAAAGCCCAGATGAGCAAAAAAGGCGGACTCGTAGGTGAGCGTGAACAGGCGGCCGATTCCGAGCTCGCGGGCCTCGACGATGCAGAAATCAACCAGCCGACGCCCCAGCCCCTGTCCCTGGTGCGGAGCCGCCACCGCCAGCGAGCGGATTTCAGCCAGGTCCTCCCAGATGATGTGGAGACCGCAGCAGCCGATGACCTCACTGGTGGTCTCGTCCATCGCCACCACCAGATCCCGCACATTGGTGTAGAGCTCGCTCAAAGGGCGTGCCAGCAACTTCCCCTGGGCGGCAAAGTCAGTCAGAAGCTTCTGGATGGCGGGAACATGGGATATTCTTGCTTTAGCAATCATGGGCCGGCTTCCTCATCGAAAATGGTGATGTGGGTTCGAGCTCATCGTCGTCTCCGGGACAATAACGATCGCAGGGCCTGCAGAAAATAATCAAGGTCTTCGACCGTGGTGCTGAAGCCGGGAGAAATCCTTACCGTCCCATGCGGCATGGTGCCGAGCGTTTGATGCGCCAGCGGGGCGCAGTGCAGACCGGTTCTTACGGCGATGTCAAAACCTTCATCCAGCACCACCCCGATATCCTCTGCCGTGAGCCCCTCAATGGCGAAAGAGACCACCCCCGTTCCCCTCACCTCGGGTGAGTAAACCGTGACGCCCGGCAGGGCCGCCAGTTCCTGCTCGAGGATCCGGGCCAACCGGAGTTCATGGTCGCGGATGGCATCCACACCCCGTTCGAGAAGAAACTCAATCCCGGCAGCCAACCCGGCAATACCGGGGAGATTGGGCGTTCCGCTTTCATACCGGTCGGGGCAGAATTCCGGTTGCAGGAAATGTTCCGAGAGGCTGCCGGTCCCGCCTTCAAGCAACGGCAAAACCTCGAGATCCGGGCGAAGGTAGAGGATTCCCACCCCGGGCGGCCCCAGCAGCCCTTTGTGGCCCGAGCAGGCGATCATTCCAAGATTCCAGGCATCCGTCAGGATCGGCTGAATGCCGGCGGTTTGAGCGGCATCCAGCAACAGTGGGACCCCTTTCTCGGAACAGCTGCGAGCGACCTCGGCGATGGGCTGCAGCGCCCCGTTGACATTCGAAGCATGCACCATCACCACCAATCTGGGAGGAAGCCGGAGGGCTTGGTCGAGATCCGCCAGCCGGATCTGTCCCGCCGGAGTGCATCGGAGCGTTTCGACAACAATCCCGAGGTTGGTGAGACGGTGCAGGGGACGCACGACGGCATTGTGCTCCATCCCCGAAACCACCACGCGATCGCCGGGCCGCAGCCAACCTTTGAGGACGAGGTTGAGACCTTCTGTGGCATTCTTCGTGAATACCACCCGATCCGGGTCGGCAATACCCAGAACGTGTGCGGCTTTGGCCCTGGCCTCGGCGACTATTCTCAGAGCCTCACGAGCCTTGCGGTGAGCGGCCCGGCCCGGAGAGGCGCCCACTTCCGCCATTGCCCAGCGCACGGCTTCAATCACAGAGGCCGGCTTTGGATAGCTCGTCGCGGCATTGTCCAAATAGAGAAACATCTCTCAGCACCCAGTCACCAATCAGATTTTCCTTCTTACCCCCTCACCTCTTGACCGCTTCACTGCTTCACCGCCTCAATTCTCTCCCGCCCGCTATAGACGGTAAACTTCCCCGCCCGCGCATAGCCGATCAGAGTGATGTTCAGGTTTCTCGCCAGTTCCACCGCCAGGCTCGTCGCAGTGTTGCGGCTGACCACTATGGGGATCCTCACCTTGGCGGCTTTTATGAGCATTTCCGAGGTAAGGCGACCGGTGGTGATGAGCATTTTGTCATCGAGGCTGAAGCCGTTCAGGAAGAAATGTCCGACGATCATGTCCACCGCGTTGTGTCGGCCGATATCGTCCCGGAACAGCAGGATGCCGTTGCCGTCCGCCGCGGCGCAGTTATGCACGCCGTGCGTGCGCCGGTAGGTTTCGCTCAACCGCGTGAGCTCCTCAACCCGGTCCAGGATCTCAGCGGCAGAGAAGGCGACCGTGCTGGTGATGGGTCTGCTCAACAGCGCATCCAGCGAGTAATAGAAAAGCGAACCCTTGCCGCAGCCGGAGGTGACCGTGCGTTTCATCCAGAGTCGTTCTGGCAGCGATACGTCGGTGCGGATGGTGGCGCGGACGTGCCCTTCGGTCTCGTTCACTTCCAGCTGGTCGAGATCGTCTACCCGTTCGAGAAATCCTTCAGCGTAGAGAAAGCCTGCCGCCAGTTCCTTCAGATAGTGGCCGGCGCAAAGCAGAGTCACCATTTCACGACCATTCAGGTGAATGGTCAGGGGTTGTTCCTTGATCAACCATTGGGGGCGTTCCCGGCAAGATCCTTCTCGATCGCACAACCAGGAAGAAACCGAGCTGACTTTCTCTTCAGGCAGATCAATCGGTGATCGCGCGGTCGATTCGTTCCTCGGGTTGTTCAATCGCTACCGTCCTCACTGCGAAAATAGTCTCTCAAAATTTCGCCATGATCGAATGCCAGCATGTCGGGGAGTTCTTCCGCCCGAAATACCCCGACGCGTTTGGCGTCGTCAGCCGCCTTGGGAGTCCCGACGGCGACCGCGGTGAAGGCGACGCTCACCGTGTGATGGCGGGGATCCCGAGCAGGTTCGGAATAGACGCGAAACTGTTCGAGGGCTTCCACCTCCAGCCCGGTCTCTTCCCTTGCTTCCCGTCGTGCGGCTGTTTCCACGCTTTCCCCGTAGTCCACAAAGCCGCCGGGAAGGGCCCAGCCGTAGGGAGGATTTTTCCGTTCAATGAGAACCACCGTGCCCGGCTCCATGCGAATGATGATATCCACCGTCAGAAAAGGGTTGCGATAGATGTGGACAGCAGTCCCGCACTGGGGGCAGGATACCACGTTTTTGTCCGTCATGAATGACTCTCCAGTTTCGATTCGCTGCCGATCTTGCGCAGCAGGCCATGTTCCAGGAGCAAAACCAGCAGAATGCCCACAACCAAACCGTTCCCAAGGATCACCCGGGCACCGACCGGCAGCGAGGCCAGCAATGCTTCCGGCAAAAACCCAACGCAGGTGCCCAACATCACCGGCAGACCAACCACAAAGTAATCACGACTCGTCATTTCTCCCGAAGCCACAATGGCCAGCCCTGCGCCTACCTGCACGCCCATGGCGACGAAGAGGGCCGCTCCCACCACCTGGGCGGGAATGATGGCGAGCAGGGCGGCCAGTTTGGGCACAAAGGCAGCGACCATGAGCAGGGCTCCACAATAAGCCGTGGCATAGCGACTGGCAACCCTGGTGGCCAGAATGACACCAGGACTCATGCTGTAGCTAACCATCCCGACCACCCCGGTGAGACCGCAGCAGATGCCGGCCACCCCGTTGACCAGGATGCCACGATCGATCGACTGGGGAAGCCGTTCCTGGTCGGTCAGGGTGGCAATCCCGTGGAGGCTGCCGAGGCTGTTCACCACCACCGCCAGGTAGGTGCAGGTGAACGCCGCCAAAGCCGGATAGTAGGCACTCGGCCAGGAGGGGACCACCTCGGTCGGCACGGAAAGCCAGCGGGCAGTCTGTAGTTCGTGCCAATCCGGCGGTCCCACCACGAAGAAGAAAGCGCTCCCCATGACCATCCCCAGCAACAGCGCAATGGTTTTCCAGAAGCCTTTGAACCAGTGGGAAAAGCTCGCCATGATGAGCACCAGCGAGAGGCTGACCAGAAAGATCGTCAGATCGCCATGGGGATGTTGGGCGTCGACGCCTGCCATGAGTCGTGTCAGATGCGGGAGCAGGGAAAACACAATCAGCAGCAGGATGACCCCCACTACATTCGGCGTGGCGAGGGCAATGATGCGCTTCAGTTGACCGATTAGAAACAGTGCGATGAGAATGACACTGCCCGCAATCAAGCCTCCCTGAATGGCCTGGAGGCCACATGGGGCCAGCACGATCAAGGTAAGCAGCAACGCCGTGGACGGGCCCTCCAGGAGAGGGTAGCGATGCCCCCAAAGGCTTTGGGCGGTGGTGAAAAGACCGCAGGTCAGCAGGGTGAATTGAAAAAAGCGGACTTCCTTCTCGATTTCCAGCTGCAGGGCTATGCCGCTCAGACGAGCCACCACGATCAACCCCGGGAACATGATAACCGCCCACTGGAGCCCATAGATCAGAGCATATTTCAACGGCAGGCGGTCGTCGAGGCCATAGACGAAGGCTGGTTTCATGTCACCGCCGACTACTCCCACTAGTGGAGTATTTCGAACAAGCCGCTGATGGAGTCCTCATTGTGAATATTTCTGATGGCGGCAGAAAACAGGCGGCAGGAGGGGAGGCATTCAATTTTCCGGCATCGGGCGGCTTCAGGGCTGAGCGGGATAGTATCGGTGACAATCAGACTCTCGAGAGCGCTCTGTTCCAGTCGAGTCACGGCCGGTCCAGACAGCACGGGATGGGTCACGCAGGCATGGACAGCCGTTGCGCCGCGCTCCAGCAGGGTTTTGACGGCCTCCACCAGAGTTCCGGCGGTGTCCACCATGTCGTCGAGCACGATAGCGATCTTGCCGTCGACTTCTCCGATGATGTTCAGGGCTTCCGCCTGGTTCACGTCCGAGCGGCGCTTATCGATCACCGCCAGACCGGCGTGAAGCCGTCTGGCATAGGCTCGCGCGCGGGCCACCCCACCGGCATCGGGAGAAACGATCACGAGCTCGCTGTTGAAGCGCTCGCGAATATACGGCAGAATGACCGGTGAGGCATAGAGATTGTCCACCGGGATATCGAAAAAGCCTTGAATCTGGCCCGCATGAAGGTCCATGGTGAGGATGCGATGGGCGCCCACCCGGCTGATCAGATCAGCCACCAGCCGAGCCGTGATGGGCACTCGCGGCTTGTTCTTGCGGTCCTGTCGAGCGTAACAGTAGTAGGGGATGACCGCCGTGATGCGCCGTGCCGAAGCCCGCTTCAGGGCATCGATCATCACCAGCAGCTCCATCAAATGATCGTTGACCGGGCGGGATCCGGACTGAACAATAAAGACATCCGCCCCTCGGACATTCTCACTGATTTCCACCCTGATCTCTCCATCACTGAAGGTGGAAACCATGGAGCGTGCCAGCGCAATCCCCAGGGACTCGCAAATCTGCTGGGCCAGTGCCGGGTTGCTGTTCCCCGCAAAAATCCTCAAACCATAAGTTGACATGGTACCCCACCCTCTTCGCGCAAGTTCCCAGGGAATCGTAAAGCTACAGAAATCATGGCACCCCGAGAGGTGCCAATTTCATATTACACGGCACTTAAAATCGCAACTCTTTTCCTGCTGCGATCAGCGTTCGCTCATTCCTGGGAGAGCGAACGCCAACGAGTATTGCGATGCGATTTCCTGCTTAATCCTCTAAAGCTCTTCGAGCTCATCATCGAAGACAACGTAGGCCTCATGCCCCGGCCAGTACATGAACCGATGGCAATTAGGACACTGCATGATGGACTCATCGCGCTGCAGCTCGATGAATTTCTGGGGCGGGATATTGAGATGGCAGACCTGGCAAACGCCTCCATCAACCGCCGCAACGGCAATCCCAGCCTGCTTTTGCAGCAGGAGCTCGGACCGCTTCCAGAGCTCGGGCTCCAATTTGCTCCGGACCTTCTCCTGCAACGTTTCGATCCGCCCAAGGCGGCTTTTCAGCTGGTCTGCCTCGTGCTGCAGGTCCTTCTTGTCTTCCTCGGCCTTATGCCGGCAGGCGGCGACTTCCTTTTCCAGCACCTTGAGTTCCCGGCCCAGATGGTCAACCGTTTCCAGAAGTTCCAGGGCACTGTCTTCCTTTTCCCTGATCTCGGTCTGAACATCAGCGATTTCTTTGAGAATCGCCTGGTATTCCTTGTTGTTTTTCACCTCGCCCATGCGGTTCTTGCTGCGCGTGATCTTCGCTTCGAGTTCTGCGATCCCCTGTTCCAGGGAATGATGCAGCTGCCTGGTGTGCTCATACTCCGCCTTCTTGCCGAGGTAAACCGACTCAACCTTCTCGAATTCCTTTTCAATTTCGGCAATGCGTTTGGGCGTTTCCTCACAGCTGCGAACCAACTTGGACTTTTTGTCTTCCAAAATCTGAAATTGAATCAGACATCTGAGTTGTTCCAGCAATTTCGGCCTCCTGTACCATGAATGAGTGACCCATGAGGTTTAAACCATCACCCGCAAGGAGAAAAAACCGCTCATGGGGGTGTTCTTTGAATCCTTCCCGGGATGTGTATGGTGGCTAGCAACCAGGGCACAAACGAGCAGCAATGGTTACGGTAGAATCTCCCATCAGCCATCGTCACGCCCCCACCCGATACCAGAACGGGTCCTGTTCAACCGTGGCTTCCAGGATCTGCAGGGCCTTCCGGTGTAAGGCCGCCTGCCGTTGCAGGAACGCGGCCAGCGGGCGGACGATCAGCTGTTCTGAAGCAAAATGGCCCACATCGATGAGCGCTAAACCCGCTTCAACAGCTCGCTGGGCGTCGTGATATTTGATGTCGCCCGTAACGAAGACGTCCACCCCGGCCTTGAAAGCCTGCTCCAGGAGACTGCCGCCACTGCCGCTGCAAAGGGCCACGCGGACAACCCGGCGCGTCTCATCGCCCACCACTCTGACGGCAACAGCACCGAGCGCATCCCGCGTTTTCGCTGCCAGCTCGGCCAGGGTCATCGCCCGCGGGAGCAGGCCCACCCGGCCCATGCCTCCGTACCGTTCTTCCCCTTCCCTGGCCGGGTCACGTTCGAGTGGTTCCAATTGGGTGAGCGAGAGTCTCTCGCTGAGTACCGTGTTGGTTCCGTCGCGGGCAGCGTCAAGATTGGTGTGCGCGGCAATGAGGTGGAGTCCACCAACCAGGGCCGTGATCACCAGGTTGCCCGGAAAATGGTCGGTGCGCACCGTTTTGAGGGGCTGAAAGAGCAGGGGATGGTGGGACACCAGACACTGACAAGCCAGGGTGCGGGCTTCCTCGATGGTTGCGGAACTGGGGTCCAAAGCCACCAGGAGGCGGGTGACCGGGGCGTCCGGGTCACCCACCTGGAGGCCGCATTGATCCCACGAGGCGGCATAGCGAAAGGGCGCAAAACCATCCAGCCAGGCCAGAATATCACGCACCCTTACCATCCTGACCATCCCGTCCCACCTCTAAAAAAAATCAGGGGTGTTCTCGTGAGAACACCCCTGATGTGATTCGCCGTGCTGCAAGCAGCGGCAGCTTTCAGTCGCCAGTCGCCACCTCCGGTGGAACTGGCCTCCGTTATCAAGTCGGTCATATTCATTCCTCGAAGCGTAATCCTGCCACCCGGTCCCAAGTGCTCCCCACAGCATCACGATGGGCCCACCTGGCCTCGAACCAGGGACCTACCGGTTATGAGCCGGTGGCTCTTCCAACTGAGCTATGGGCCCTCGAGTGCAAATGAAATCAGTCGGGTTATATAAAAAGACCCATCCTGGATTGTCAAGCTATGTTTCAATAAAACTCTTCAGCTCCTTGCGGCGGCTGGGATGGCGGAGCTTGCGCAACGCTTTCGCTTCAATCTGACGGATGCGTTCCCTGGTCACCGCAAAATCCTGTCCCACCTCTTCCAGCGTGTGATCGGCCTTTTCTCCGATTCCGAAACGCATCCGCAGTACCTTCTCCTCCCGGGGGGTGAGGGTGGCCAAGGCCTTTCGGGTCTGTTCACTGAGGTTGAGATTGATGACCGCATCCACCGGTGACGCCACCCGCTTGTCTTCGATAAAATCCCCGAGATGGCTGTCTTCCTCCTCGCCGATGGGCGTTTCGAGGCTGATGGGTTCCTTGGCAATCTTGAGGACCTTCCTCACCTTTTCGACCGGGAACTCCATCTTCTCGGCAATCTCCTCCGGCGTGGGCTCGCGGCCCAACTCCTGGACCAGATAGCGGGAGGTGCGGATGAGTTTGTTGATCGTCTCGATCATGTGCACAGGGATTCTGATAGTGCGTGCCTGGTCGGCAATGGCGCGGGTGATGGCCTGTCGAATCCACCAGGTGGCATAGGTGCTGAACTTGTAGCCGCGCTGGTATTCGAACTTGTCGACGGCCTTCATCAGGCCGATGTTGCCTTCTTGGATGAGGTCGAGGAATTGCAGGCCACGATTGGTGTATTTTTTGGCGATGCTTACCACCAGGCGCAGGTTGGCTTCGATGAGCTCACTCTTGGCCGACTTTGCTCGCATGGAGCCCTCCTCGACCCGGCGGAGAATCTGCCGCAGAGACTTGGAGTCCATCTTGGCTTCTATTTCGAGCAGCGCGATCTCTTCCTTGGCCTTAACCGCCCGGGCGACGAGGTCGAGCAAGCGTTGGAGAGGCATATCCAGGGAGTTGGCGTAGCAGTCCAGATCCTGCACTCCGTTCTGGGCGGCATCATAGAGCGGTTTCAATTCCTGGAAGGGCTTGCCGCACGTCAACAGGCAGTGTTCCAAGTCTCGTTCACACCCCTCGATTCTGAGCAGACAATGATGGAGCCGCTCAATGATGCGATCAATATGGCGCCTTCCCAGCTGCAAGCCTTTGAGGAGACTGACGATGCGTTCCTTGTTCTGCTGCACCTGATGCTTGAGCGCAACTTCCTCATCGAGGGTGACGCCCTGCCCGAGAAGGGCGACCTGCATTTCCTTGTTGGCTTCATCCAGCTGCCGGACCTCGTCCAGCATGCTGATGACTCGGGTCTTGTGCGCCTCCTCCTCCTCCGGGCTCAGTTCCTCGTCGATTTCCCGCAGCACATCGTGCAAGCGCAACCCGTCGTTGCTCAGCGCTTCTTTGAGGTTCATCAACTGCTTGATGCCGATGGAGGATTCCATGATGGCGTTGAAGATTTCCCGCTCGCCCAGCTCGATCCGCTTGGCGATCTCCACTTCCCCCTCGCGGGTGAGGAGGGAGACTTGCCCCATCTCCCGCAGGTACATCTTGACCGGATCGGTAATTCTGCTCGTAACGTCAGCCTCGAGCTGGAGGTCTTCCTCTTCCTCTTCAATCAGCACCTCACTGTCCGCCCCGGCGTTCTCCCGGACCACCTGCACCTGCTGTTCGGAATCGACAATTTCGATGTCCATTTCATCAAAAATCATCATCATATCGTCAAGTTTTTCAGGCGACACGAGATCCTCCGGCAAGGCTTCATTGACTTCATCGTAGGTGAGATAGCCCTTTTCCTTCCCAACGGTAATGAGACGCTTGATATCATCCATTTCCGGTTTACTGAAGGCAGGATCGCGTCTTGGCTTTGTTTCCTTATCCGTCATCGGTTCCTCTTTCTACGTATTATCTCCGGACTGAGCAGGATTTCTCCGGGAGCAATTGAGGCCCTGTATTTCGGCCAGGAGTTTTCGCATTTGTGCCTGGTCACCTGCCTGCTCGGCCTGGCGCAAGGCCATCCGCAGGTCACCCTGACGTCGCCGGTGATCACGGTTCCGCACGGCAGCCAACCAGTCCCGCATCTGCAGGCGCACTTCACTGAGTTCGTAGGGGTCCAACAATAACCTGGTAAAACACTCTTTCAGATCGGTATCGGGCAACTGATTGTAGATGTTCCGGGGATTGAATTCCCCTGCGGGTGGAAACGGGGCCTGCACCAGTGCTTCGGCAAGTGCTTTGAGCTGTGTCTCCTGAAACCGGCAGATAGCCCCTGATGCCGAGACTTCTCCAATCAGGTCGGGATGTTGGATCATCACCCGGAGGATATTCTCTTCAAGCGAATGGAACCGGGAGAGCTCAACCGGCGCGGGTGGCCGAACACCGGGTCGGGAAGAGGAGGCTGGGCGCTGGCGAGGTTGCTGTTCGTGCTGCAGTTGATCGCGCACCGCCGTCTCGGAAAGCGACAGGCGATCGGCGATCAAACGGCGGTATTCCGACCTCAGCAACGGTTGCCGCGCACTCTGGTAAATCGGCTGCAAGTCGGCCAGCACTTGTGCCTTTCCGGGCAGGGTGCCGTCCCAGGTCGCAAGGCTCCGGCAGACGGCAAAAGCTCCCAACTCTTCACGTTTCTGCAACAACGCCTCAAAACCCGCCAAACCTCTGGCGCGGAGGAAATCGTCCGGGTCCATGCCGTCCGGAAAGTGCACACAGCTCACTGCCAGGTCTTCCTGCTGAAAGAGCGGCAGGGCCCGCAACATAGCCCGCTCACCCGCCTCATCCCCATCGTAGGCCAGTACCACTTCATCCATGTGGCGCGCCAGCAGTCGCACTTGGTGAGAGGTCAAGGCGGTACCCAGGGTTGCCACCACCCGGTAAAAGGATTGGGCGTGAAAAGCGAGCAGGTCCATATAGCCCTCGACGAGCACCACCTGTCGCACCTGCCGGCAGGCTTCCCGCGCCCGGCCGAGCTGATACAGCATCCGTCCTTTCTGAAAAGCGGGGTGTTCGGGGCTGTTGAGGTATTTAGGCTCTTCCTGGCTGGCAGTGGCGAGAGTGCGGCCGCCAAAGGCGACTACCCGGCCGCGTTCATCGCGAATGGGAAACATCAGCCGGTTTCGGAACCGGTCATAAAGCCGGCTCGGATCGCGGGGGCTTCTCGAAAGCAACCCCGCCTTGACGGCCAGCTCGGGAGGGACCCCGCGGCGGTGAAGATACTTGACCAGACCGTCCCACTCAGGGAGACCATAGCCCAGACGTTCCGCTGTCACCAGGGATGGCGGCAGCGCGCGACTGACCAGGTAGTCACGCACGGCTTTGCCGACCTCCCGGTCCTGCAGTTGTTGATGGAAGTAATCGGCTGCGAGGTCGAGCACCCGGTACAGCTCTTCCTGCTCGCTGCGGGCAGCTTCAGCCGCCTGCGGATCATGCCTTTCCGTCCTGGGCAGATTGATATGGTATTGATCGGCAAGGTGTTGAATGGCGTCGATAAAAGGGAGGTTGTGATGCCTCATGACAAAGCTGACAACATCCCCTCCGGCGCCACAACCAAAGCAATGAAACAGCTGGCTGGTGGCATCCACATGAAACGAGGGTGTTTTCTCATGGTGAAAGGGACACAGACCTACGTGGCGGGTGCCCGAGCGGCGCAAAGGAACAACACGCCCCACCACTTCAACAATATCGACAGCCTGTTTCACCAAGGTGGCTAAATCAGAGACAATCACCTATGACCGCCCAATCCTGATGAAGTGTACCACAGAAGCCCCGGAGATGTTCTATGCGGCAAATCCAATTCCTTTTATCCGCTCAGATTCGCCAAATCAAGGGGGTAGCGGAAGAATTTTTGGATCACCACGGATTAACGTGCTTCGATGCACTTGTCCCATGGTCCCTCCCCTGCGCCTGCGATTTACTGTCCGGTGTGGTCAAGAGGTGGCCGCAAGGCTTCTTCTGCTGCGTCTGCGACATGAGCGCATGGTCGCGGAACCTGGAGAAAAGCGACTCATCAGGGTCGGCCACGCGCCCCGGAGTCCGGAAGCGGCTGGCACGGTCCCGATGGCAATGCATACCAAAACGGCAATGAGGGAGACCGATGGCATTTCTCTGGAATGAAAAATACTATACCGGAATCGACGTTATCGACAAGCAGTATATCGCCTTTCTCGATCTGGTCAATAAAATGCACGATCACTATTCGAATGATGCCGATACAATAATTGGTGAAGACGAAAAGCTGCACATAAATGGTGATATCCTAAAGCTAAGAGAATATGCATTGAATCATTTCTTTGCAGAAGAAAAATATATGATCAGCAATAAATATTCCAAATTCTTTGACCACAAAAATGAGCATGACACTTTTATTAAGAAAGTATTTGAATTAGAAGGAAAGCTCTTCAAAGATACTAACTTTGACCCTCGTGAACTGATCGAATTCATTGTAGAATGGTTGAAGAATCACATCATCAGGATTGACAGGCAGTTTGGTGAATATGCAAAGAGGCGCAATTCGGGTCTGGAGCCGACTTAGGTTTCTGAACCGCACCTTGTCATTCGGCCATTCTTTCCGGGAATCCCGCCTCATCCCCATCGGGTTTAGCCGCGAGCTGCTCAAAAAGCCGCTGCCAGGTGAAGTAATATGACGTCGTCACCCCTGGAGCCTGCTTCGCACCAGTTCGTTGACCTGCTTGCCGTCGGCACGGCCGGCGACTTTCGGCATCAGGGCTTTCATGACCCTTCCCATATCCTTGGCGGACTGGGCACCCAGTTCTGCAATGACCTCGACTACCAGCTTTTCCAGGGCTTCAGGGGTGAGCGCGGCGGGCAGGAATGCCTGGAGGATGCGGATTTCATCTTCCTCGCCGGCGGCCAGATCCGCCCTTTGGGCGAGCTGGTATTGGTCCACGGCATCGCGTCGCTGCTTGATCTGGGAAGCAATCACCTGCTGCGTCTCCATTTCATCGAGCGCCCGCTTGAGCTCCTTCTCCTTCACTTTGACCGCCGTTAGCAGCAGTCGAATAGCATTGCGCTTGTTCTCGTGCTTCTCTCGGATAGCTTCTTTCAACGCTTGTTCAATGCGTTCCTGCAACTTCACGAAGAACCTCTCTTTCTTCCATGTTCGACGCTCGCTTCAGGATGCCGGGAGGCCCGGCGCGGCAGGGTGTTTTCGCACCACAGCGAGGGCTTCGGCCAGTACCAGCGTTCCGCTGTAGATCGCCCGGCCGGTGATGACTCCCAGAAGTCCGAGGGGTACGAGCGGCAACAAGGTTTCCAAGTCCTTAAGAGTTGCTACCCCGCCCGAAGCGATAACCGGGATTCGAGTTGCTTCCAGGAGACTGCGGGTAGCTGGTACGTTCACCCCGGATTGCATGCCGTCCCGGGCAATATCGGTATAGATCACAGCCGCCAGTGGGAGATGAGCAAAACGCTCGACCAGGGAAATCACATCGGTCCCCGTGGTCTCCTGCCAGCCTTCGATGGCTACCTGCCCGTCACGAGCGTCAATACCGAGGGCCACCCGACCGGGAAAACGGGTGCAGGCCGCCTCCAGCAACTGAGGCTCCCGCAGGGCGGCCGTGCCCAGGATAACCCGCTCCAAACCGGAACCGAGATAGTCTTCAATCACTGCGAGAGTCCGAATTCCCCCGCCCACCTGGACTGGAATCGACACCGCCCGGGCAATGGCGATCACCACTTCACGGTTCTTCGGGGTTTGGGAGAAAGCGCCGTCGAGGTCTACCACATGCAACCACGGCGCTCCCTGTCCTTCCCAGTGCCGCGCCGTGGCTACCGGGTCCTTACCGTAAACGGTAACCCGCTCCGGGTCCCCCTGCATCAGGCGGACACATAACCCCTCTTTGAGATCAATTGCAGGAAAGATGATCATCTTCGCTCCAACCGCGGCCGCTTCTACTCGCCTTGTCTCGCTTCCAGCAGCGCTTTAAGGTAGTCAGGTGGTTTCACCACCTTGCGCAGGCTGCTCATGCAGGCATGTACAGTATAGCCGGTGGCGAGGTTTGTCTCCTCGCGCCGGATCTGGTAATCAAAACGGAGTCGGGCCGGGCCGGAGAACGTGAAGGTGGTGGCAATCGTCAACAGATCGTCGTACAGGGCGGGCTTTTTGTAGGAACAATGGGCTTCGACGACGGGCAGGTAGAGGCCCCCTTGTTCCACTTCCCGGTAGGTCATACCGCTGGCGCGGAACCATTCAGCACGTCCGATCTCGAACCATCTCAAGTAATTGCCGTAATAAACCTGGCCCATGGCATCGGTGTCGCCGTAGGTGACTCTGATCTGTGCAAGTACCGGCATGCTGTGATCCTATGACTTCAGCCCGACAAAAGCTTCGAAAAGCTGGACGCCGCCAGGCAGCTGCCAGCCGGCAAGATCGGCGGTGCGTTCACAAAAGCGGGCCGTCGGGGTGGCTGTCGGTTCCAGGGCGTGCAGCTCTTCGACTATGAGAAAGGGGACGGGATCAGCCACGTGGGTTCGCACCCGGATCGGGGTAAGGTGATCGGTAACGACCATCAGACGCACTCGGGGCCACCTCTCGGCCCCCTTCAAGAGCGGTCCGATCACTTTTTCATCAAAGGCTTCGATGGCTTCCAGCTTCTTCTCGAGGCTGCCCTCATGGCTTGCCTCGTCCGGGGCTTCAATATGCACGTAGACCAGATCTCCGGTCTCGAGCGCCGTTAGCGCTCCGTGCACTTTTCCGGCGTAGTTGGTGTCCAGGTAGCCCGTTGCCCCGGGAATGGTCAGGGGTTCCAGGCCGGCGTAGACACCCAGGCCCTTCAGGAGGTCGACCGCAGAGATCATGGCACCGGTCAGACCGAATCTTTCCTTCAGTGTGGGCATCGAAGGCGCTCCTCCCTGCCCCCAGGGCCAGACGGCGTTGGCTGGGCGCTTACCGGCGGCCCGCCGTGCTCGATTCACTGGATGATCCGCCAGGATCGCAGCCGCTTTGGCAACGAAATCACGCAACAGTGCTTCCTGTTGGTAACACTGCCGGTACCGGTCAACAGGTTCTCCCGTGATGTCGTGGGGTGGGGTAGTCGGGAGCGTTGCCGGACCACCCGGCCAAACCAGCAGGTGACGATAACTCACCCCGGGATAGAGCCGCAGCGGCGTCCCTGCCAGAGCCTCCTGAAGGGAAGCTATGAGGCGATGAGCTTCCTCGTTGGTGATATGTCCCGAAGAATAGTCGACCATGCGGACAATCCCGGGGGGGTCCGTTTCCAGGGTTACCAGGTTGCATCGAAACGCCACTTCCTCAGGGGTCAGGCGGATCCCCATGCTCGCCGCCTCCAAAGGTCCTCTGCCGGTATGGTACTGCCGGGGATCGTAGCCCAGCAGGCTCATGTTTGCCACATCACTTCCCGGTTCCATGCCGTCCGGGATGGTTCGCACCATGCCCAACCGGCCTTTCCCGACGAGCCGATCCAGATGGGGAGTGCGGGCCGCTTCGAGGGGAGTCTTGCCTCCCAGTTCATCGAGGGGGTAATCGCCCATGCCGTCGCCGACTAAGATGAGGTATTTGGTCTTCATCGTGATCTCCAGCCTGGAGGTGATTCCAATGCTGTTGAGTTATAGTTGCCCCAACGGCAGCCGCGGTCCAGAAAACCGCATGAGATCTGGATTGCGGCTTGCGCCGGAGTGACGTCGGAGGCCTATTTCAACGAGGCCTTGGGGGGTGGTTCCCGGTGTCTGAAAAAGCCCTGAGTCCATCGCGCTGCGAAACGGCCAATTCCATCTTCTTCGGTCTTAGCGAAGTTGCGGGCTTCAGGCGGAAGGCTAGGCCACACTGCCGGTCTCCTCGTTTTCAATCCGGATGAGGCGCGTCGGGCCTGCTACCACATCCAGGCGGTTGATCTCCGCCAGCGCCTTCTGCACCGAACGTTCGAGCGCTTCGTGAGTGAGCATCACGATGGGAACAGCTTCCTCCACCTGACGTCCTTTCTGAATGACCGCTGCAATGCTGATTTGATTTTCACCAAGAATACCGGCAATCTTGGAAAGAACCCCAGGCCGGTCCAGAGCCGCAAAACGAAAATAATAGCAGGTGGTGATCTCAGTGATGGGTTTGATCACAGCTTCCTTGAGGGTTTCGCGGCGGAAGGCAAGGGGTGGAATACGCCCCGGGGTATTGCCGATGATATCCCGCGCCAGGTCGATCAGGTCACTCACCACGGCACTCCCGGTGGGCCGCATGCCGGCGCCCAGACCGTAGAGCATGATATTGCCAACGGCGTTCCCGTGGACGTGGACGGCATTGTAGGCGTCATTGACATTGGCCAGCACATGATGGTGGGGAATGAGGGTTGGATGCACCCGCATTTCCACCTGACCGTCCCGGTTCCGGGCAATGGCCAGGAGCTTCAACCGATATCCGAATTCTTCGCCAAATTCGATATCAATGGGATCGATCCCGGAAATCCCCTCTACGTAGACCTGATCGAACTGGATCGGAGTACCAAAGGCAAGGGCGCTGGCAATGGCCAGTTTATGGGCGGTGTCGGTACCTTCGATATCCAGGGCTGGATCGGCTTCGGCATAACCCTTCTCCTGGGCTTCCCGGAGGGCCTCCTGGAATGCCAGCCCCTGCTGAGTCATGCGGGTGAGGATGAAATTGGCGGTGCCGTTGAGGATCCCGAAGATGGTGTCGATCTGGTTGCCGGCCAGCCCCTCCCGGAGGGCTTTGATGAACGGGATGCCACCGGCCACGGCGGCTTCGAAACCGATGCTCAGACCATTGCGGGCCGCAACCTCGAACAGTTCGTTGCCGGCGTGGGCCAGCAGCGCCTTGTTGGCGGTCACGACATATTTCTTGTTTTCCAGGGCCTGAATGATGAATTGTTTGGCCGCGCCGAGCCCGCCCATCAGTTCGATAACGATCTGGATTTCGGGATCGTTCAGGACCTCTTCCGCGCGGGTAGTGAGCTTCGCCGACGGAACCGCCACCGGCCGTGGCCGATCCAGGTCAAGGTCCGCCACCCGTTTGAGTTCAAGGCGCACGCCCAGACGATTTTCGATGGCTTCAGCATTCCTGTCGAGCACCTCGACCACGCCGCACCCAACCGTCCCCCATCCGATGAGCCCAACTCCAATTGTCTTCATTTCGACCTCATGTTTGCATCTGAAAACTGGAACCCCGAACACTCAACGGCCCCATTCACAGTCTCCTGGAAGCTCAATCACCCCTGACGCCTCACCCCTCACGGCATTTGCAGGGCGCGGCGGATTCCCCGAATGGCCTGCTTGATTCTCATCTCATTCTCGACAAGGGCAAACCGGACGTACTCATCCCCGTATTCCCCAAATCCAAGCCCCGGAGATACGGCCACCTTCGCTTCGCTGACGAGGAATTTGGAAAACTCGACGGACCCCATTTTGCGATAAGGTTCCGGGATTCGAGCCCAGGCAAACATGGTCCCTTTGGGCTTTTCAAGAGGCCAGTCGATTCGGTTGAGACCCTCGACCAGGACATCACGCCGCGATTTGTAGATGGCATTGATTTCATCCACACACGATTGATCCTCATTGAGGGCGATGATGGCCGCAATCTGAATGGGCTGAAAGACGCCGTAGTCGAGGTAGCTTTTGATGCGGGTGAGAGCTGAAACCATTTCCGGGTTGCCGACGCAAAATCCCACCCTCCAGCCGGCCATGCTATAGCTCTTGGACATGGAAAAGAATTCGACCCCGACGTCCTTGGCGCCCGGTACCTGCAGAAAACTTGGCGCCTGATGGCCGTCGAAGGTGAGATCGGCGTATGCCAGGTCATGAATGACCATGAGTTCATTTTCTTTTGCAAAGTCGACAATCTTCTGGAAGAACTCCAGTTCCACCACCTCAGTTGTGGGATTGTGAGGATAGGAAATGATCAGCAGCTTCGGTCGGGGCCATGTTTGTTTGGTGGCGTGCTGCAGGTCTTCCAGGAAACTTCGATCCGGGCCGATGGGAATCGACCGCACATCCCCGCCGGCAATGATGGCCGAATAAGGATGGATGGGATAAGTCGGATTGGGGGCAAATACCACATCCCCGGGACTCACCAGAACCAGTACCAGATGCGATAGCCCCTCTTTTGCGCCAATGGTTACCACCGTTTCGCTATCCGGATCGAGGTCCACGTTGTAGCGGCGTTTATACCAGCGGGTGATCGCATCCCGCAGCCGGGTTATGCCGCGGGATGCAGAGTAACGGTGATTGTGCGATTTTTGGGCAGCCTCCACCAGTTTGTCGATGATATGCTGAGGGGTTGCCAGGTCGGGGTTTCCCATGCCGAGGTCGATGATGTCTTCTCCGGCGCGCCGCCGTTCCATCTTCAGAGCATTGACCTCGGCAAAAACATAGGGTGGCAGTCGATACATGCGGCTGTTTCGAGCAATATTGAACTTCATTTTCCTCTCCATGGTTATTGAAATTTACGAAAGGTAGCCCAGCGCTCCAGGCATGTCAAAAGATTTCAAAAAGGGGACGCGCCTCGATGCCTTGGAAAGCGGTGCGGCCCGGGAGGGAAGCGTGACTGGCAGGGGGGCGGGTTCGGGGCTCATGGGGGTTACCGGGAGTCGGCAGGGCTGTATTCGGGCCGGAAAGAGTTTGCGGTCATCCCGGATACCGATTAATATATGGCAGCGGTGCCGATGCGCGGGCACGAGCGGCGCAAGAACCCGGAAAGAGAGCTGGAAATGGCAGGGAGATTCCCATCATTCTCTGGGCATCCAGGGTCGACCGGCCTGGATGCAACAGACAAAGGAGCAGCCGATGAGGCGAATCAATCTTTACGAAGCAAACGATTTCAGTGACAAGGCCTTCAAGAGGCTTCTCGTCCATGATTCACCCTATTTCAAGATCCTCAATTTCAATTTCCGGGCAGGGCAGGAGCTGCCCGTTCATTCCCATGACATCGAAGGTCAGCTGACCCTGGTAGTCCTGGAAGGGGAAGGGGAGTTTCTGGGCAAAGATGGCGCTTCCATGCCGGCGAAGGCGGGGGACGTAGTGATTGCGGATATCAGCGAACCGCACGGTCTCAAGGCAAAGACGGACCTGCGCCTGCTGGTCACCATTGCCCCTCCCATTTGAGGCTGAACGAGTGGGACTTCAACGCGACGGGAAGGGATGCCGCTTCCGACAGCGATTTAAGAAACCACTTTTTCTTGCGGAGGTACCAGATGACGCAAAAGCCCCCAAGTGCCCACTTGGTCAGTTGGGAAGCGTTCGACAGCCTGTATGAACATCACTTCGATTGTCTTCGGAAGATCGGGTTCCTGGTCAAAGCGGGAAGTGGCCTTGGTGAGGAAAGAACGGCCGTGGAAGTCATTGGCGAATTCATCGGGCAGAAACAGGAAGAACTGGCGAAGGTGAGGCACGGCGCCCTGGCAGAGCGCGTCCGGGCGGAAGATCTCGAGGCAGCCGGTGGCCAGGAGGGACAGCGGGCCAGTATGGGGGCGGAAGTGGTTCGGCCGCAAGATCGGGTGACCTTCGGCAGGTTGCGTGAGATTTGCGCGATGGGCGGGGACGAATGGGAGCATCTGAAGGCCTACACTGAATCCGTCCATGCCATCCTGAAAAAGCGGCAGGAAGAGAACCGCTGAAACTTTCTCCAGCCTTGCCCAGGCCGACATGAAACTGCTCGCGGAGTATTTTGGAACAGCCGACGTGGACCCTTTTCGTCTCAAATCGAAAAGGCTTGACCTGGGGCTCTCGCTTCAGGAGGTGGCGCATCGGAGCGAGCTCAGCATCACTCTGCTGAAAGCTCTTGAGGAGGGGCGACTCTCGGATGTCGGGTCACCTGCCCTCGTTCGTATTCACCTGCTGGCTTACGCACGGGCACTCGAGGCCGATCAGTTCTCTGCAACCGGGGAACAGGAATCTCAACCCGCACTCACTCACCCGAACCCATCCAACCCGCCCCCCGCTCGCAAGCCTTTTTCCGCCGATGGCAGGAGCCTGGTGAAGCTGGCAGCGTTCCTGGGAATCGGCGTTTTACTGGTGGCCATGGGTTACCACCTGGGGCAGTCCGCGCGGAAGGCCGCGGACCACGCCACCAGCCGATGGTCAGAACCAGCCAACGCGGCAGGCCCGGCTGCGGTTCTCGAACCACCCGCCCGGCTCGCCACCCTGCCAGATGCCAACGCGACCATCGAAGAACGCCCGAACCCTGCTGCCGTTCCGGATCCTGTGGGTGAGGCGAAGACCGACCCGCTTGCGGCAGCGGCGCCTGCGCCAGAGCTGGCGACCGCTGGCAGGGCGGAAGTGACGGCTTCCGATGACCGCGACGCGCTCCGTCCGATGCGCTCCCCTCACCGATTTGAAATTGAGGCATTCCAATCCAGCTGGGTCGAGGTCCGGGGTGACGGCAGGAGGGCGGAAGGGGTCCTTCTCCATCCCGGTGACAAGCGATCATGGTCTGTGGAGGCAGAGGTGCAAATCGTGGTGGGTAATGCGGGAGGGGTCCAGATGAAATGGGACGACGTGCCCATCGATCCTGGCGGCCGGCCGGGCCAGGTACTGCGTTTCCGCCTGCCCCAGGCGGTCATCACCGGCAAATACCGCTGAATAATAATATCCCCATATCACCTCTCACCTCGAGAAGGTTAGACCGTCATGACCATCAACGCCAAATACACGCATACCAACCTTGTTGCGAGGGACTGGCAAAGGCTTGCCCGTTTTTACGAGGCTGTCTTTGGATGCCTGCCGATACCACCGGAAAGAGATTTGTCCGGCAAGTGGCTCGAAGAGGCCACCGGGCTCCCCGGTACCCATCTGCGGGGCATCCACCTGCGTCTTCCTGGGCATGGGCCTTATGGTCCGACTCTCGAGATCTTTGAGTATGATCAAGAGGCGGAGGGACTCCCTCCGGCCCCGAATCGGCCTGGCTTTTCCCATATCGCCTTTGCCGTCGACGATGTCGGTGGTGCGCTCGCAGCAGTGCTGTCGGCTGGAGGCGGGGTAATCGGCAGCCAGGTGACGCTGACCGTTTCCGGTGCCGGCCACGTCGAGATCGTCTATGCCACCGATCCTGAAGGGAATATCATCGAACTCCAGAAATGGTCCACCTGAGCAGAGAATGCCGCCATGCCTCCAGAAAGACCAGACGGAAGATTTTTCCCGCCGCCCAGGAGCGGCGGGCTGCCGCATAACCTTCCAGCCTGGTGCAGGCCATAGTGACTGAGGTTCGGTTTCCCGGCGATGCTTATTGGGGTCGCAGGATCCTCAATCACAATTCTTCGAGCATCTAAAATAGGACCCCCAGCTCTCCGAATCCTTCGAATCGATGGCCCGGATGAGTTGCACCACCGTGGCGCCGCCATCGAGAGCAGGGTCAATGCGGACCACAAATTCGCTCAGGCCCTCATGTCTGTCCCGGTGCGGCTCTCCCCAGTCATAGGTATAGCCGAGTCGGGTCCAGGGGTAGGGAGCGCAGACGTCCGGGTCGCTCTTATAAATGGTCTCGGCGCGGTACATATACCATTCCTTGAAGGTAACCGGATCGTTCTTCCATTGAGCGTCCTGGTAGAGGTTGTCGTCGTTGATGGTCATGAAGGGATTGGGATCTGACGGAAAATACCAATGCCCGGCGGCCAGTTGGGTGGCAACCTCCGCTTCGTGATCGGTGATCGCCGGATCGGCGCTGGGGCGGAAGAGATACTGGGGCTCGAGCCACATCTCGATGAAAACCTCTCCCCCGGAGTAAGGGTTCAGCCCCAAAACCTGCCGCACCCGCTCCAGACTGGGTGGGCATTGGCCCGCATCTTTGAACATCTTCCTGCTGAAGAAATTCCTCATTTGCGGGACCACCGTCACCCACAGGCTCTTGCGGAGCATATAGGTCTTCGCATGCTGGTCCAGGTTGGGCTTGTAGATCGTTTCGTAGGTCTGGCGATCCACCAGGGTGACGACCTTGAGGCGCGTCGGGAAACCACTGTAGGTCGGGTCCCATTCCCACGCCAGCTTGCCTCCACAGAGTTCTGACCGGTTGGTTTGATCGCCGAAGGGTACCAAGGCCAGAAGGCGCTTGGAGATCTTCGCCTGGGTAGCCGACGAAGCATCCTCCAGGGCTGCCAGGTAGGAATCCGGCAGGGTGTCGCCGGGGCAGGCCCCAAAGGCAGGGACAAACATACCGGCCCCAACTGCCAGGAACCACAGCAGCGAGAGGCCGAGGATCACACCAAACCGCTTTTGCATAGAAAGGTGACGCATTGTGCTCTCCTGTAACGGCTGCCTGCCGTCAGCTAAGATGGCCGCTGGCTTCTCCGCTCATCACCTGCCGAAAGCGGTCCACGGCCAACGCGATATCCGCTGCGGTGAGGTGATAGTGGGTCACCGCGCGCATGCGCCGAGGAGCTGTGGGAAGCAGAAGAACGCCCTGCGACCGGAGTTTTTCGACCAGAAGCTGGGAAGAAAGGCCCTCGCGCTCGATGTCCACATAGACCATATTGGTCCGAACCGCTGCCGGCAGCGTCCTGATCCCGGCAATGTCGGACAGTCCTTCCGCCAGAAGCCGGGCGTTGGTGTGGTCTTCAGCGAGCCGATCCACCATTTCCTCGAGAGCCACAATCCCGGCTGCGGCAAGTACCCCCGCCTGACGCATACCGCCGCCAAGCGCCTTGCGGGCCCGTCGCGCTTCGCCGATGAACTGGCCGGTACCGCACACCACCGAACCAACCGGGGCGGCGAGGGCCTTGCTGAGGCAAAACGATACGGAATCGGCCTGCGCGGCGAAGGCTCGGGCCTCGACCCCCAGTGCGATGGAGGCGTGGAACAGCCTGGCGCCATCGAGGTGGATCTTGAGTCCATAGCGGTCGGCAAGTTTCCGCACCTCTTTCATGTAAGCCAGTTCGAGGGGGTTGCCGTAGCACCGGTTATGGGTGTTTTCCAGGGCAATCAAGCGCGTTCTTGGAAAGTGCACGTTTTCCGTTCTAATGGCTGACTCGATTGCTTCAAGCGCAAGGGTCCCGTCCGGCTGGTTGGGGAGTGGCCGGGGATGGATGCTGCCCAGCGCGGCCATGCCTCCCTGTTCGAACATAAAACTGTGCGATTGGTCGCCCAGGATGACTTCATCCCCACGGCCGCAATGAACCAGCAGGCTGACCAGGTTGCCCATGGTGCCGCTCGGCACAAACAGCGCAGCGTCCTTGCCAAGGCGCTCGGCAGCCATCCTCTCCAGGTGGTTGACCGTTGGGTCTTCACCGAAGACATCGTCCCCCACCTCCGCTTCCGCCATCGCCTGGCGCATCCGGGGGGTGGGCCGGGTGGTCGTATCGGATCGCAGATCCACCACGTGCATTCACGCTCTCCTTCTCACAAATTGCCCATAATGAAAGCCAGCGCCCAAAATGCCACTCATTTAGCAGGGGTGGCGGCAAAAAGCAAAGGACAGGACGAGCCAAGCTCGTCCTGTCCTGCCACGCTGCCTCTCACCCTGTGGCTGCAGGCTGTTGCTGTAATGGCTGTAACCAAAATGCCTGAGTGAGCGCTGGGGATTCGAGGATCTTTCGGAGCCACACCGCTTCCGTCGACCGCTTACGGTCAAGGCAGGGGTCTCAAACCGGTGCCTTCAAAGGCGGAAATAAACGCATCCTCTTTTCCCTGGTAGCTGCCGTCAGTGACGGGAAAGTTGCTCGATTTGGTGGTTCCCACGACATAGAGGTTGCCGGTCGATACGACGGCCAGTCCTGACGGCCGATCATCAGCGGTCCCACCCAGATAGATCCACTCGGTGATCGGAGTCGAGACAGAGAGATTGTCATCAACGAACATGACGATGCCATCCTCTTTCCCATTGTAGGCGGTATAAGGCCTTACTGCAGGAGACGGTCTGGGTTTCGTCGGAAAGTTGTTGGACTTGCTATAGCCGACCACGACCAAACGTTCATTGGTTTCATCAAGCTTCATCGCCATGACGTAGTCGGACATGCTGCCCCCGAGCAGCGTTGCCGCATACTTGCTGCTGTCCTGATACTTGCCGGTCAAGGTCGGAGCCAGCCACGCCAGGAACATGTCTTCTTTGCCATTGGTTTTCTTGCCGCTCGTGTAGGCGGTCATAGTGGGGAAGTTGACGGAATTGCTGTATCCCGCCACATAGACCCCTCTGATGACCGTATCGTTGCCGTCCACGGCCAGGGCATAGGCGGCATCATCAGTGCTGCCTCCCAGAAAAGTCGAACCCTCCAAATGCCCCAATGAGTAATTGAGCCTGCAGATGAAAGCATCGCCCTTGGAACCGACCAGGGTTCGCCGGTAGGCGCCCGGGCTGGTCGGAAAATTTGCCGACAGGGTCGATCCGGCGACAAATACCGTATCGGCCTTGACGTCCAGGGCATAGGGAATGTCGGAAGCCGTCCCGCCCAGGAAGGTTGAAAAATGCAGCCGAAGATCTTGATCGAGAGCCGCCAGGAAGACGTCGTTGCTGCCGCTCAGGACCACACTGTAGGCTGAATCCGCCAGCACCGGGAAATTCTTGGACTGGGTGGGACCGGTCACATAGATCATTGGAACAGGCGGCGGACCGAAACTCTGGATCTGGGCAATCTTCATGGCGTAGATCTGTTCGGTCCCGGTCCCACCAAGATAGGTAGCCACTTCGAGATCTGTCAGAGCGGGGTTGAGCCTGCACAGGAAGCCGTCCTGGACGCCGTTAAAGCGAGTGTCGAAGGCTGTTGTGGTGCCGTTGTCCGAAACCGGGATGGGAAAGTCGTTGGACTTGGTTGAGCCGGCTACATAGACTGCGTCAAGGGTGCCGTCGCTGTCCAGGTCTGCCACCGCAATGCTCACGCCGAAATCGTTGGCACTGCCGCCCAGGAAGGTGGACGCCTGAAGCTCCAGGTCGAGGTTATACTGGGAGACGAATGCATCGTAGCTGCCGCCTTTGTGAATCGGGTCGTAGGCGCCGTCGCTGATGGGGAAATAGGCGGAATTGGTCCAGCCGGTCACGTAAATCGAAGCGTTGTCACTGTCGATGGCATAACCAATGTCGGAATCGGCTTCGCCCAGGAAGGTCGATGCCAACAACGGGTCAATGATCAAAGGCAGCGACCGGTCGTAGCTGGCCACCTTGAAACCGTAGCTGTTTTTCGTCAGCTTGTGGTACCTCGCCTTGACGTATCTCCGTTCGCCACTCACTTCCTGGTAAGCAACCGGCGCAGTCATCCGCAGGATCCCGGGACCGCTGCGCAGTTCCAGTTCACCGGTATGGTTGATCCGCAGCTCGGAGATGCCGTCCACGCGAACCGCGATTCGGTGGGGATCGGCGCCGCTGGATACGGTGAAGATCTTTTCGACATTGTTGTTGTAGGCTTTCAAAGTGACGAACACGCCCTGGTACACTTGGCCAAAACCAACTTCCTCATAAGCCGGTACGTTCCGCTTCCACTGCCGCTGATCGGCGCCTTTGTAAAAGTTGAAGCGAGCCTTGGAGGGCTTTAGCCCGCTCACTTTGGCGGCCTCTGGTTTGATCCAGGTTTCCTTGATGGCGACGGTCGAGGGTTTGGTCGCGACGCCCTGCTTGAGCTGATAGGTGACCCCCTGGTCGGAGGCGAGAACGGACCCGGCCAGCGTCTTGGCAACATACTTGGCTTCGGCCGCGGAGCCGCTCGTATCACTGGCAATAAACGGGACCTGCAGCGCCTTGATCTGGGCAGCCAACTGTGGCTGTTCGGCTGATTTGGGCGCTGAGTTAGCTTCCCCTGTCTCGGAAGCAACTTCCATGTCGGCGGGATTGGAAGCAGGGGCTTCGCTGGCGTGAATCCCCACACTTCCTGCCAGCAGGATGACCAGGCCAATTCTGCAAAGGCTTCGTACCATGATGATTCCTCCCCTCGGGGTAACGGTGATACGCTTCAAGTCTCATTCATGAGACCACGGAGTTGCGAGATTATACCTGCCCACTCAACACACCTTTCGACAGATCGAGGCCGCCACTTTAAGAAAAAGATCATCTTCAAGGCTGCCAAATCCACAAAAAGAGGCGCAGCGACGTCAGTGTGGTTGATCTCCTGCCCTGACAGCCATAGAATCAGATTGTGGTTGTTGCCGAATAAGGCGATCCCAAACAGGCAGCAAAGGAGGGCAGGCTCTTGTGGGATTTGGAGGAACTGAAGGACCATAACGAGATCATCGCCCAGTTGGACCTGGAGATGACGCCCGAAAAGGCTATCGAGACCTTCCTGGAATGGGGCACGGGATGGGCCAGAAAGGATGACTTCGTGCGCTATACCGGCCAGGAAAGTTACTACTTCGTGATCTACGACTGGGAACAGCCGCTCGGGCTCACCCTGATTCGAAGAAACATGGAAGGGATGGAGGAACTTGCCCGCATCGATGCGCCCCCTGACCTGATCGCACAGGCCATTGCCCAGGGGGGGCGCAAGCCGGGGGTGGGCGTGTACGCCATCAATGAGCCGCTCAAGGACTGGCTGAGAAGGGAGCTGAATTGTTGAGTTCGGGGTGGTGACTGTAAGAGTTCGGGCGGGCATGAGGCCCGCCCTTGGCTCGACGCATGAGTCGCCGGATGAAAACGACCTAAATCAGGCTGCGAAGCCTGTTCCAAACCTCGGCAGAGTGTTGTTCGTTGAAACAGAACTGGAGCTCCTGGAAGCGCGCTCGCAGGGCCTTCACTTTCTCAACCGCTCGCACGTCTTTGGCCACAATCTCGTGAACGAGGACGGCAAGCTCTCTGAAATGCGCTTCTTCCATGCCGAAGCGGGTCATTTCCGAAACTCCCATCCGCAACGCTCCGGATACCGTGAACCCTTCCTGGTCGGGAGTAGCTTGAAAGTTACAGATGATATTGTTGGCTTCCAGCCGTTCGGCCATTTCCGGTCCCCGGCTGTAGCCCACCCTGACGATCACCTGGTGGGTTTCAGTGAAATCGATGGCGGGGTCTCCGGCCACATCCAGACCGCACTCCTTCATGGCCCTGGCGAAGGCTTTGGCGTTGGCAATCACGCGCCGCTGGTATTCATCCTTGAAGTAGTTCATTTCATAGGCCGCCACCAGCAGGCCGAGAAGCGTTCCGAGATGGTGGTTGGAGAGGGAGCCTGGAAAGGTCCGGCGCACAAGCGCTTCCCAAAGCTCGTAGCGTTCCTCCTCTTCAAGGAAACGACTTGCTACGATCCCTCGCTGAGTGCCGAAATAGGTCTTGTGAGTCGATCCCGTCACCAAGTCCGCCCCTTCTTGGAAGGGTTGCTGAAAATGCGGTCCCACCAGACCCAGCACATGGGCCATATCATACATGACCACCGGGTTGAGGCGCTGATCGTCCAGGAAGCGCCGGATTTCGGCCAGCGGTTCCTTGTGCAGAATCATGCTCTTCCCGAAGATGATCAGTTCGGGTCGGAATTCATCGATCAGCTCCAGGGTGGCCGGAACATCGACCTTGTAGGGGTTGTCCGGAAGAACCGGGAAATGGACCACCGCCGGTCGTTCGGTATGGGGATCCCGGGCCACAAAGTCTTTGAGCGCACCCATCGGCTGGGCGCTCAGGTGCCCGCCCTTGGCAAGATGGTGATTCAGCACCTGCCGGATTCTCGCCGGTTCGCTCTTCCGGTCCGTCCGATTGCGGTAGTCCACCAGGGCGCTGAACACGGCGGCGTTGGCCATCTGGCCGCTGACGAGCCGGGCTTCCACTTCGGTGCAGCCGAGGAATTTGCGCAATTCCTCCTCGATCGCTGCTTCAACCTCCTCGATGAAGGCCGTCCCCTGGTAGTAGTAGACCTCGGCATCGTAAAAAGCTCGGGTCTTCCGATGTTCCGCATAGCGGAAGGCTGGGTCCATGATCGAGAGGAGTCTCGTCATGGGTGATGCGGTCATTTCGGACGGGATGAGGTTGATGCATTCTTCCTGGCGCCAGATGGTGTTGCGCAAGGCCTTTTCCAGCAAGTCTCTCACCTTTGCGGGTTCGTTGCCAGTCGGCACCGCTTTGGGTTCCAGGGCATGATCGTAGAGGATTGGGCGGGCGAAGGGGGGCGCCTCATTTCTCAGATGATACGGCACCACCACCGCCTCGACCTGCTTGCCCCGGATATCAAGGCTGACCTGGTCCCCTTCGATGATATCACTGTCGATGTAGGCCATACAGATTGAGCGCAACTGCTTCTCGTCCGTTTGTTTCGAGTTGATTCCTTCACCCTGAAAGACCCAGTAAGGCACCATCGTGCCGCTTGTCACCCAGCCGATGAACTTGCCGTTCTTAAACACCTTTGCCCCCTGGCGGGCAATGCCTCTTCCGGCCACCGCCAGAGACCGCGTAAGGCGGGGCAGCACCTCGATCATCGAGTAGTCGCGATACATGATCTTGCTCAGCGCCTCGAACTGCCGGGCCAGGGGGTCACGACCGATGAAAGGACCCTTCAGAGGGGAAAAGCTGACCCCGATCTTGGAAGTGAGACACGACAGGAGGGGCATGGGGCGGCCTTCTGCGTCCAGTCCCAGTTCATGACCATAGAGCGGCAGCCCGGCCTCCAGGCGAAGGGTGTCCCTGGCCCCCAGACCCACCGGAGTGGCGCCGCTGGCCACCAGGCGGTCCCACATCGCCGCCGCCTGCTCCGCCGCGAGGAAGAGTTCAAAACAAAGCGATTCCCCGGTGTAACCCGTGCGACTGAGCCGCACTTCCGCTCCCCCAAGCGTGACGACACTCACCGCGTTGTGCATGGGTTCGGGGAGCCGACCGGTGTCGATGAGCCCTTCCAGGATTGCTCGTGAGCGTGGTCCCTGAAGGGAAATCATGGCAACCTTATCGGTAACGTCCTCCATTTCAACCCCGGGAAACTCCTTCCGGCATTCCTCAAGATAGGCCCAGTCTTTTGCCGCATTGGCGGCGTTCACCACCAGCAGGTAACCTTCCGTCGAGAAGCGATAGAGGTAGGCGTCGTCGATGGTGTGGCCCTGGTCATCGGCAATGAGCGTGTATTGGGCTCCGGTCATCCGCATGTCCAAAGCTTCCGCGTTGTTTGTCAGGACACGATTCAGGAATTTCAGCGCACCCTCGCCGCGAATGTCAACCCGGCCCATGTGCGAAATATCGAAAAGACCGGCGCCCTTGCGGGTGGCAAGGTGTTCCTCGACGATCCCGGTCGGATAGAAGACCGGCATATCCCACCCCCCGAATTCAATCAGCTTGGCCCCGAGAGCCCGATGCTTTTCATAGAGAACCGTCTGCCGCAGTGCATCCATCAACTTTCTCCCGTGTTTGATGATGAGCCCGGGGTGGTGAGCTTGGCTTCCTGACCGTGCCAGGCAACAGCCACCCGACAACTATCCATTCGACCCTCCTGAGCAGCAGCCAGCACCCGGTTCCCGGCACTGCCTGGTAAGGAGGAGTTCAAGCTCCGACCGTTCGACCGGAGCCAGCTTCACCCGGAAAACCGATTCCAGGTTGTGTTTCAAAGACCGGCGGACCTCGACGAGAGACACTTCCTGCGCCGATTCAGAGGCCAGAGAGGTGACTCCGACCCCGGTCAGCCCGCATGGGTTGATCCAGGCGAACGGGTCCAGCGCGATCGTGGCATTGAAGGCGAAGCCGTGAAAGGTTATCCCGTGGCGAACCGCAATGCCGATACTCCCCAGTTTGCGGTGTCCCACCCAGACTCCCCGGTTGAGGGGATTGCGCTCCGCCGCCACAGCCCACTCGGCCGCAGTCCGAATCATGACCTCTTCGAGTCGCGTCACATAGTCGACAACGCCGAGGCCGGCCCCCTGAAGCGCCACGATCCCGTAGCCGACGAGCTGACCAGGCCCGTGGAAGGTGATGTTGCCGCCTCGCTCGACATGAAACAGGGGAATCCCGGATTGTTCGAGAAACCCCTCGGTAACGCGGAGATTTTCCAACCCGCCCCGTCGCCCCAGGGTAAACACCGGGGGGTGCTCCAACAGCAGGAAAACATTGGACTCCAGCAACGTCTCTTTCCGCGCGGCAACCAGCCGGCTTTGGAACTCCCAGGCCTCTTGGTAGGCCAGCAACGGAAGGTCCAGGCAAAGCCAGGATTGGCCGTTCGGGGCCGGCCGCGGAATCGCTTCCTCAATCTTCCCCGATGTCTCTTTGTCCTTGCGGTATGAAGACATGTCCTATATCAACCAAGCGCCGTCTCTCACCACGAAGATGACAAACCGTATTCTTCGTGCCCTCTGGTCCTCGTGGTCGGCCCTTCGTGGTCAAAATGATGCAGCATTGCCGCTTGCTTCATTGCCTCAGCCAACTCACCCCTAAGCCTCAACCGATCCCGCAGCCCGCAACCCGCAACCCTTCAAGAAAGGTCACCCCGTCAGGCAAGGATGCCGCGCCGCATGGGTTTCATCGAGGCGGGTCACCTTGGGTCGGTGGGGGGCATTCAGAAGCAGTTCGGGACTCTCCCCGGCCTCTCTCACCACCTCCTTGAAGGCTTCGATGAAAAGATCGAGCTCTTCTCTGCATTCCGTTTCCGTGGGTTCGATCATGATGGCGCCATGGACCACCAGCGGAAAATAGATGGTGGGGGGATGGAAGCCATAATCCATCAGGCGTTTGACCATGTCCAGGGTGGTTATCTTCTGCGCCGCCTGATTCTTATCGGAAAAAACGCATTCGTGCATGCAGGGTCGATCATAGGGCAGGTGGAGCAGACCTTTGAGCTTCGCACGCAGGTAGTTGGCATTCAGCACCGCCAGTTGACTGGCCTTTTTCAGTCCCGGACCCAGGCTCAGGATATAACTGTAGGCCCTGATCATGATCCCCACATTGCCGTAGAAGGCGTGCACCTTCCCCACCGATTGGGGAAAACCTTCGGAAAGATAATAAGTCCCGTTTTCCTCGATCACGCGCGGGATGGGCAGAAAGGGTTCCAACCGTTTGGTCACGCAGACAGGGCCGGCCCCCGGACCTCCTCCGCCGTGGGGGGTGGAAAAGGTCTTATGGAGGTTCAAGTGGAGCACATCCACGCCGAGGTCGCGCATGCTCACCATGCCCATGACCGCGTTCATGTTTGCCCCGTCGGCGTACACGAGGCCGTCGCGGGCGTGGACGACAGCAGCGATCTTGACCAGTTCTTCCTCGAAAAGGCCGAGAGTATTGGGGTTGGTCACCATGATCCCGGCAGTCTCATCGTCCATGACCTGGGCAATGGTTTCGGCGGAAAGGATGCCGCGTTCGTTGGATTTGACGTTCACCGGGAGGTAGCCGCACAGCGCGGCACTGGCCGGGTTAGTGCCGTGGGCGGTATCCGGAACGATGATCTTGGACCGGCGAGAACCCCGGCTCTGGTGATAGGCATGGAAGATGAGGATGCCGCTGAGCTCGCCATGGGCGCCGGCGGCCGGTTGCAGGCTGACGGCTTCCATGCCCGTGACCTCCGCCAGAAAGCGTTCCAGTTCAAACATCATCCGCAAGAGGCCCTGCGACAGGGAAGCCGGCAGCAGCGGGTGCGCCCCGGTGAATCCGGGCAGCGCTGCCTGCCGCTCATTGGTTTTTGGATTGTATTTCATGGTGCAGGAACCCAGTGGATACATTCCCGTGTCCACTCCAAAATTCCAGGTGGAGAGGCGGGTGTAATGGCGGACCACTTCAACCTCGCTCAGGTCCGGTAAATCCGGACCGTTCCCCACCAGCGCCTCGTCGACCGGAAAAAACTCGATATCGCGTCGGGGCAGGGAGAAGCCTCTTCGGCCCGTTTTTCCTTTGTCGAATAGTACCGGTTCGTTGAGTATCAAGCCGCTGGTGCCAACGGAGCCCTTCATGATTCTACCTTTCTTCTCTTCGGCCAGTGCCGGCTGCCGAATGCACAGCCGGTGATGACAGCCGGGATCTGCTCCCATCCTTGTTCACAGCCATGCCTCGCGATGGCGGTCATCTGCTCAGGAGTTTGACCAGAGCGTCCATATCGCTCCGGCTCTTCGTTTCCGTCACCCCCAGGAGGTAGTGGTTGGGCAGTTCCGGGTAATAGACCGCCAGGGGCAGCCCCGCCACGATCTTCTCGCGCAAGAGCCGCTGGTAGGTTCCGGCGAAGTCTGCTGGAAATTCCACCACGAATTCGTTGAAGGTGGTGCTGGAAAACGGGATCTTGAATCCTGCTCGCGCCAGCTGCTGCTTGAGATACTCACTCTTGTCATAATTCAGGCGTGCCAGTTCCCGCAGCCCTGTTCCTCCCAGGGAAGCCAGATACATGGCCGCCGTGGTGGCGCAAAGACCGCTGTTGGTGCAGATATTGGACGTGGCTTTCTCGCGCCGGATGTGCTGCTCACGCGTGGCAAGGGTCAGCACGAAGCCGGTCTTGCCGGCTCGGTCCGTGGTCTTGCCCACCAGGCGGCCGGGCATGCTGCGCAGGTACTCGCTGCGGCAGGCCAGCATGCCGAGGGCTGGCCCTCCATAGCTCTGGGGGATTCCGAAACTCTGGCCTTCGCCGCAGGCGATATCAGCACCCTGGCTGCCGGGGCTTTTGAAGAGCCCGTAGGCAAGCGGCTCGGTGAAGGAAGCGATAAAAAGGGTCTTGGTATCGCGGGTGAGATTACCCATCGCTGCCAGGTCCTCGATGCATCCAAAGAAGTTGGGAGACTGCACCGCAATGGCTGCCAGATCGCCCAAAGCCGGCACCTTCTGAAGATCGGTCCGGCCATCGGCAAGATAGGGCAGTTCAATCATCTCGATCCCGGGTGGATCCAGATAGGTCCGAATGACGCGCCGGTAGAACGGATGAATGAGGGAGGACAGGGCAACCCTCTTCAGGCGGCTGGCCCGGGTGGCCATGAGCAGCGCCTCCGCCAGTGCCGAGGCGCCGTCATACATGGAGGCGTTGGCGACGTCCAGTCCCAGGAGCCTGGCAACCAAGGTCTGGTATTCAAAAATAGCCTGCAGGGTACCCTGGCTGATTTCCGGTTGATAAGGGGTATAGGCGGTGGAGAATTCCGAACGGCCGAGCAGGTAGGAAACGGAGGCCGGAATGACATGCTCGTAACTGCCGGCTCCGAGGAAGACCCGATATCCCGGTGAAGTCGCCATGGTGCCGGCAAGGGCATTCATGTGGGCGTTCAATTCCCACTCCGTCATGGGCTCAGGCAGCGTGAGCGAACCCTTGCGTCGGCAGTCCTCGGGAATGGTCGAAAAGAGTGCCTCCAGGCTTTCCGCTCCGATGACCTGGAGCATCTCCGCAATGTCTTCGGGAGTATGAGGCAGGTATCTCATGCTTCGTGGCCCTTCAACATCTCGAGGTAGGCTTCCTGCGTCATCAGGGTTTCCCATTCGGCCGCATTGGCGGGTGTGAGTTCGAGAATCCAACCGTCGCTGTAGGGAGATTCGTTCACCAGGCCGGGCGAGTCTTCAAGGGCTTCGTTGATGGCGATAACCTCCCCGCTCATCGGGATATACAACTCAGCAACCGCTTTGACCGATTCCAGCGTTCCACACTCCTGGCCCTTTTGAAAGACCGCCCCGACTTCGGGCATTTCGACGAAGACGATATCTCCAAGCTGATCCTGAGCGTAATCGCTGATACCTACCCGCACCTTTTCGCCGCCAACCTGCCGGGCGTATTCATGGTCCTCTGAGTAACGCAGCTCTTCCGGAAAACTCAACTCACTAAGTTCCTTCATGCCTTTTCCTCCTCCGATAGGTCATCTTCTCGTCAAAATTGCTGACTACCGAGTAATGAACACTGAGTATTGGGTATCTGGGTTGAAGCGGAATAGTGCACGCTTTTTGCCGTTGTCCAAGAGCGAAAGGCTGCATCTTAGTTTTCCCCCTTGCTCAAAACAAGCGATATTTTTTGCCTGCTGATCTGATCTCCTGTAACATGAGCACCCATTCGGAGCGGCGGGACACGGCGGGATGTCTTGCCGCGGCCGACGGGAGAGATAGAAAAAATGGGTCAAAAACGATAGTCGAGGACGATCATCATGGGGTTGAGAGTTGCGGTCCTGGGAGCGGGGCCGGGGGGATATGTGGCGGCCGTCCGGGCTGCGCAGCTGGGGGCGGAAGTTACGGTCATCGAAGCGGACCGGGTTGGCGGAACGTGTCTGAACTGGGGATGTATTCCATCGAAGGTCATGATCACTGCCGCCGAGATGCTCCAGAAACTGCAGCGGGTGCAGGAGTTCGGCCTGAAGCTGGAAGGGAAGGTCCTCCCCGACATGCAGCGGCTGATGGCGCGCAAAGAGAAAGTCATTCAGGATCAGGCCAAGGGCCTCCGCGATCTCTTCCAGCAGCACCGGATCCGGTATGTGCAGGGGCGGGGTGTGATGGAGCGGCCGGGGCTGGTGGTTGCGACCGGCGTGGACGGGAGGACCCTGGAGATTCCATGGGATAGACTCATTGTGGCACCTGGAACCCGCCCTCTGAATCTCCTCGAGCTCCCCTTCGACGGTGAGCGGATTCTCTCCAGCAACGACGCTCTGTCTCTGCAGGAAATCCCCCCTTCGATCATGATCCTGGGGGCCGGTGTCATCGGCTGCGAATTCGCATTTCTCCTGGCCGTTCTCGGGTCGCAGGTGACGCTCGTGGAAGCGATGGAACGCGCCCTGCCGCTCCCGTCGGTGGATGAGGATTGTTCCAAACTCATCCAGCGGGAAATGAAAAAGCTCAAGATCAAGTTCCTGCCGAACCAAACAGTGACAGGGCTGGAGCGTTGCGGCAGCAAAGTGCGGGTGATCGTCGGGGGTTCGCCGTTCGGCCCGGCATCCCCCGGTAAGACGCCGCTCACCGTCGAAGTCGACAAGATCCTGGTATGCACCGGGCGGCAGCCCAACACTGCGGGCCTCGGTCTGCAAGAGCTCGGAGTGAAGCTTGACGCGAAGGGCTGGATCCTCGCTGATGAGCACATGGAAACCAGCGTTCGAGGAGTCTTTGCCGTTGGCGATGTCCTGGGACCGTCCCGAATCATGCTGGCCCACGTCGCGTCCTGCGAAGGGTTGGTGGCTGCCGAGAACGCCCTCGGCGGCAGCCGCGCCATGAATTACGGTGTGGTTCCGGGCGCTATTTTCACCATGCCGGAAATCGCCAATGTCGGCTTGTCCGAAGCGCAGGCGCGGGCGCAGGGGGTGCCCATTTACACCGACACTGTCCTCTTCCGAAACCTCGGGAAGGCCCAGGTGATCGGTGACTTTGCAGGCGAAGCCAAGCTCGTTGTTCATGCTGATACGGGAAAGATTCTGGGGGTCCATCTGGTGGGACCTCATGTTACCGACCTGATTGCCGAAGGGGTTCTTGCCGTCACGCAGGGGGTTACGGCAGCAGAGTTGGCGGAGACCATTCATGCCCACCCGACCCTTGCCGAAATCATGCTGGAAGTATCACTCAAGTCTGCCCGACGATTCTCCCCGGCGTGAGGTGTTACCGCTACGGGTGGGCACTGTCCCGGAAGGTGGGGGGACAAGTGGATCATTAGGGTGGTGGGTTGCGGCGCGGGCCGGTACCTTCACCCGTCTGAGACCCTGCCGGGTGCCGCTACCCCGAGTTGCTGATGGAATGAGGGACGATCTTTGCGGTTGATGCTGTTGATCAGGTTGGATGAGACTCATGTGGAGCTGAAAGGGACCTAATGGATACAGGGAAGACATTGGAAGCCAAGGTTGGCGAAAAATGTGTCATGTGCGACGGGACCGGGACCATCTATGATCCGCACTGCAGCTTTCCCGAATGCAACACTGCCTTTACCGAGGGTCAGATGAGCTGGATCTATGCCAGACCTGCCAAGCTCTTGCCGTGTGGCCATCGTTTCAAATACCTGCGGGAGCAGTCACCGTGCCCCGATTGCCAGGGCCGTGGGACCAGGGAGGAATGATCGCCCTGGCGGCACAATGGTCCGAATGCGATAAATTGACACCCGGGGCGGCACGGGCGGCTGTGGCGAATGAAGATCAGCCGGGACCGAGCAGGCACTGCCGTGAGCGGAGCCGCTGCAGACGCAGGACAATACCGCCGCGCGGCTTCTGTTTGAACTGCTGATGCAATTCCGCAACATACATCAGGGCAAGACAGGCCAGGGAATCTGCCAGCCATTCGGTTTGATCAAGTTCCAAAGGCTGGTAGGCACGGCATTTGCGGCAGGAAAAACTCACCCAGTTCTGCCTGATGGCTTCATCAAGGCAATCCTGATACCGGGTACACATGACTTTGCGTTCCACTTGGGAAGGTCGGTTGACAAGCCCCGATTCCATGGGATTAGCGCGTGTTGGCATATCGCAGGGACCTTTTCGTCGAGTGACAGCAGAATTTTTGACAGGCTGAATGTCAACGACAGATCCTCCGGAAGCAACATGACCTCCCGCGTGAAGGACCCGCAGACGGTTGGCCGGTGACTCAAAACCACCGCCTGCGGGCATCTGTCATACCTCGACGCCAGCCTCGCATTACGCTTTCCTTTGGGTTCTTCTGCCCCGCTAAGACCAGGGCCAACCGGCGGTAATAATAGCAAATGTTATGCCATACATCGGCAAAGAATGGGGTGAATGGAGACTCACCACCCGTCGGCCGGCTCCCATGGAACGTAACATCTCACAATCATGTGATTTTAAGGAAGTACTGGGAGAAAGCCGCGTGACCGGGCGGATGCGTCCTGCAGCAAGCGGGAAAGAGTGCGTGGCAAGGGCCAAACCTCACTCCTTCAGAAACCTGCCACGAAGTGTCAGCAACCACCTCACACGGAAAAGGGGCAAAGGCCTTAGCCCTGCCCCCCTTGATTTCCTTGGAGGCGGCAACCGGACTTGAACCGGTGAATAACGGTTTTGCAGACCGCTCCCTTGCCACTTGGGTATGCCGCCTTGAGCTGTTGCCTCTCTATCTACTGAAACCCCGGAATTCTGTCAAGGAGAACTTCTGCCCGACCAACAAAGCCAATCAAACCTTGCAAAGTCACCTCAGCTTTGTTATGTGCTCCATTGACTGAATACTGGAGGAAAACATCCTCTGATCCTTTCGGGGTGCGTCATGTAGCCGGCGGCAATGAAGGGATCTTCAGTGAATGATTTGGAGCAGGGCAGGTGATCGCCGGTCCGAGCGTGTGGGATCGGAGGAAAGTCCGGGCTCCGCAGGGCAGGGTGCTGGGTAACGCCCAGTCTCGGCGACGAGCAGGAAAGTGCCACAGAAAGCAAACCGCCTCGTACCGACGGGGTAAGGGTGAAACGGTGAGGTAAGAGCTCACCAGTTCCGGTGGCGACATCGGAAGCTAGGCAAACCCCACCCGGAGCAAGACCAAATAGGAGAGCGTTTGAGGGCGGCCCGTCCAAGCTCTCGGGTAGGTTGCTGGAGCCCCCTGGTAACAGTGGGCCTAGAGGAATGATCATCGCCTTCCTGTCGCCTTGGATGCGATAGGAAGGAACAGAACCCGGCTTATGGCCTGCTCCAAATTTTCTTTTCGATCTCTTTCTTGTGCGGGATCGTCTCATCATGCCCAAGACCTGCGCCATTGTTCCCGCCGCCGGCCGCGGCCGGCGGATGGGCACGGCGAAGCCCAAGCAGTTTCTGGAACTTTCTGGGAAGCCCATCCTGTTCTATACGCTTGAGACGCTCGCGAGGGCCTCCTTTCTTGCCGAAATTCTGCTGGTGGTTCCCAACGACTCGGCGCCCGACGTCGCCAGCCTCCTGAGCGATCACGGCTTCCACGGCGAGACCACGCGCGGACCGTTGCCGCGGGCTTCTCTGGATGGCGGAAGCCGGCCAGGCGGGGAAGGGACGGTGGGCGATCGAGTGCTTACAGGCTCTGTGAGGGAAGACCGGCAGGGACGGATCTGCGTGGTTGCCGGCGGGGCGGAACGCCAGGACAGCGTCTTCAACGGGCTCCAGGCCCTGCCCCCTGACTGCGACTGGGTCTTGATTCATGACGGGGTAAGGCCCTTTGCCTCCTCTGAGTTGCTCAAACGCACCTGGGATGCGGCTCTCACGAATGGCGCCGCCATTGCCGCGCTGCCGGCTTCCGACACGATCAAGCGGGTGCGTGCCGGCCAGGTGGTGGAAACCGTTCCCCGGGAAGAACTCTGGCTGGTGCAGACGCCGCAGGTCTTTCGCCGGGAAATCCTGTTCGAGGCCTATCGGGAAGCTGACCGCCAGGGCTGGGTCGGCACCGACGATGCCTTTCTCGTTGAACGCCTGGGGCTGCCGGTGGCGGTGGTAACCGGTGAGCGTTCCAATATCAAGGTCACTACCCCGGAGGATCTGGTGTGGGGAAGCTGGTTTCTGGCGCAGACCAGCCCCCGCCGCGACCCTTCCCCGCCGTCAGGAAAGGCAGGATGCGCGTAGGATTCGGATATGACGTCCATGCGTTCGTCGAAGATCGCCCCCTGATTTTGGGGGGGGTGGAGATTCCCCATACCCATGGTCTCCTCGGTCACTCGGATGCCGACGTGCTGCTCCACGCCATCTGCGACGCCCTTCTGGGAGCGGCGGCCCTTGGCGATATCGGGAGTCATTTCCCCGATTCGGACCCGGCCTACCGGGGCATATCCAGCCTGGTTCTGCTTCAAAGAACGGTGTCGGTGGTGAGAGAGCATGGATTTGAGGTCGTCAATGTGGACAGCACCCTGGTGCTGCAAAAGCCGAGAGTCGCTTCCTACATTCCCCGGATGGTGGCACGCATTTCCGGCGTTACGGGAGTTGCCCAATCGTGTATTAATGTCAAGGCGACCACGACGGAGCGGCTGGGGTTCACCGGCCGGGAGGAAGGGGTTGCCGCCTGTGCGGTGGTGGTGATCCGGGAAGTTGCCGGCTGAGAGAAAGCGACGGGAGGCGACAGGCACCGCAGCAGGAGTTGCATCATTTGAGAGTATTTGTGCAGCAGGAGATCACAACGCATGGGATTGCGGGTCTATAATACACTCAGCAAGAGCAAGGAAGAGTTCATACCCCTGGAGCCGGGCAAGGTCAGGTTCTATGTGTGCGGGATCACAGTATACGATTATTGCCACATCGGTCATGCCCGCTCGGCCATCGTCTTCGATGTGATCTACCGCTATCTGTGCCATCTCGGTTACCAGGTCACCTACGCCCGGAACTTCACCGATATTGACGACAAGATCATTCGCCGGGCCAACGAATTGGGCACCGACTACCGCACCGTGGCGGACCGCTTCATTGCCGCTTTTTACGAGGATATGGACGCTCTCGGCATCCTGCGCCCCGACCTGGAACCGCTGGCCACCGACCACATTCCCACCATGATCCGGATCATTGAACGTCTCATTGCGAAAGGCATCGCCTATCAGTCCGGGACCGACGTCTACTTCGAAGTCGAACGATTTCCCGGCTATGGGAAGCTATCCGGCCGCTCCCTGGACGAGATGCTGGCAGGGGCGCGGGTTGAGGTGGATGTCAACAAGCGCAATCCCCTCGACTTTGTGCTCTGGAAAGGCAGCAAGCCGGGTGAGCCGGTCTGGGACAGTCCCTGGGGTCCGGGGCGTCCCGGTTGGCACATCGAATGCTCGGCCATGGGCCGCGAGTACCTGGGGGAGACCTTTGACATCCATGGGGGTGGGAAAGACCTGATCTTCCCCCATCACGAGAATGAAATCGCGCAGAGCGAAGCCGCTTTTGGGGTGCCCTTTGTTCGTTACTGGCTGCACAATGGGTTCGTCAACATCAACAATCAAAAGATGTCCAAATCCCTGGGTAATTTTTTCATTATCCGCGATTTCCTGAAGCAGGTTCATCCCGAGGCTTTGCGGTTGTTCGTCTTGAGTAAACACTATCGCAGTCCGGTGGATTTCAATGACGAGAATGTTGCCGAGGCGGAAAAGGGCATCGAAAGATTCTACGGGACGCTGGCCGCGATCCAGGCGCGGACGCCGGCGGAGGTAACGCCGACAATGACCGACCAGGCTCTTCGCCAGCAGGACGAGGAGCTCTTCTCGATGGCCGCAGCCCTCCCGGAAGCCTTTGAAGCGGCCATGAACAATGACTTCAATACGGCCCTGGCGATCGGTCATCTGTTCAGTTTGCAGCGGCGGCTTCAGCGCTTTCTCGACCAGTTCGGCCAGAAGCAACTGAAGGGTGCCGGGGCGGTCCTGGCGCGGCGGGCGGCGGCCGTCCTGGTGGAGTACGCCGGCCTTTTAGGCCTTCTCACGCGCAACCCGGAGAGCTTCTTCGAGGAACAGCGGAAGCTCAAGCTCGGGTCGACGGGAATGACGGAGGCCGAAGTGGAAGGGTTCCTCGAACTGCGCCACCGGGCGAGGCTGGCGAAGGATTTTACCGAAGCCGACCGCCTTCGGAAGGAACTGGAGGCCCGGAACATCCTGATCGAGGATACGCCTCAGGGAACGCGCTGGCGGGTGGGCTCTCGAAGCGAGGCGTAAAGCCCGTGCTGACTGGTTGAAATGTCGCCTTATCTTGGCTTATAAAGGTAGGGAACCCAAATCCGGTGAAGCGAGAGGAGGCAGCTAATGAGCTCGAAGGATTTTGTGCAGGCGAACGAGGTCATCATCAAGACCGATCGCATTCAGGGCAACATGGTCATCTTGAAGGAATCCGAAGAGGCCAGCCAGTATTTCCTGATGTTTGTGGGGGATGCCGAGATCACTGCCATAGCCAAGGAAAAAGGGCTCGTGGAACCGAAGCGACCGCTGACACACGATCTCTACCTTGCCATGCTCGATCGGGCGGGAGTGGTGTTCGATCGCATCGAAATCCACGCCATGCAGGAGAACACCTACTACGCGACAGTCTACGTCAACATTCAGGACAAGGAAGTAGCCTTCGACAGCCGTCCCAGTGATGCGGTGGCGCTGGCCCTTCATCGGAAGTGTCCGATCCTGATCAATCGGAAGCTGTTGCGGCGCGAGATGACCCAGGAGGAAATCCAGGAATACGAGATGATCGTGAGGACCGTGAAATTCTGAGGCAACCTGCTTGCCCCGGATGATGCGAGTGTTGTCTGTTGGGAGGCCGGAGCCTGCAGCGGCAGGCTGACGGTCGGATAAGCCGGAGTTCTACCCGGCTTTATTATTTGCCCGAGAAAGGATGAGGAGAGGGGAAGCGCTTTATGGCCAAACACAAGAAGACGGAACGAAGGAAGGAATTGGACCGCCGACGCCAGCGCAAGGAGAAGCGCGAGAAGGTCAAGCGTCAGGAAGAACGCTCACGTTCCCAGGTGTCCAAAAGAGGGAAAGTCGCGGGGCGTTAGCCGGTTCTCAGGCGGCCGTCAGCCTGCTGGGCGGCGCAAGCTCGGCAGTTTGACACGGGTTGCGTGGAGCGGAGTGAAAGGCAGCAGCAGGATGGCAGGCAACACCGCTGCGGGGAGTGGCGTGGGACTTATGCCGCGATCCCAGTTATTGAAACGAATCATGTGAGGGTGAGGGTTTAATGGGTATTCAATCCGCTTCGGCGGCGTTTGTTCGATTCCTGGTGCCCGAGGTGGCAACTGCTGATTTCTGGGGCTTTATCGATGAAAAGCTGCGAGCCGGGAGTTTCAAGGAGCTTGACGAGGGCCAGGAGCAGGCGATGGGGTTCGTCTCGTGGGATGATTTGTTTGATCCTGCTTTTGACAGCGGCTCCTACCACCGGGGTGAGTACCTGGCGTTCCAATTCCGGTGCGATCAGCGATCGGTCCCCGCGATCATCCGAAAACAGTACCTCCGCCGTCGGGTAGAGGAATACCGTGCCAGTAATAACGGCAAATGGCCTTCCCGGCAGGAACGGCTGGAGATTCAGGAGAACGTCCAGGACTGGCTGATGAACCGGATGATGGCAAAGCCTGCCGGCTGCGAAGTAGTGTGGAACCCGGCGGCCCGCTGGCTATTGCTGGGCGCCACCGGTACCAAAATGATTGATGCCTTCCTCAGCCATTTCGAACAGTACTTCCGGGTCTACCCCCTTCCGCTCTATCACGTCCACTGGGCGCTGAACCTGGTGCCCCTGGAGGCTCGGCAGAAGGATGTGCTCTCCTCCATGGTTTCGGTCGGCTCGGCGCAGGCCATGTATGAAGGGCGACCGCTGGGATATGAATTCCTCACCTGGCTCTGGTTTCTCATCGAGGATGGGGGTGGCGTGATCAGGCTGGCCGACGACCGATCGGCGGAGGTCGGCCTGGGTGAGCGGATGGTGCTGGTTCTCCCCGCTGACGGTAAGGAACGGGTGATTTGCACCACCCAGGCCAATGAACTCCATGAAGCCCGCACCGCGCTTCGCCTGGGAAAGCTGGTGGATGAGCTCCAGCTCTTCCTGCGCGTCCAGGACAACGAATACTTCCTGACCCTGGACAGCTTTCTCTGGGCCATCAGGGGTCTCAGGACTCCCAAGCAGCTCCGTGATTTCGAGGAGGATGATCCCGAAGGCAAGTTCCTCGAAAAGATGTACTTTATAGAGGAGGTTGCCTCTGTTTTGAACGCCTGCTACGGTCAGTTTCTAACCAAACGCCTGAGTTCGGCCTGGGAATCCGAGACTTTACCGCGCCTTCGAAAGTGGGCGGAACAGGCCCGACCGGAGACTCCGGGTCCTCATCAGTGAAGGGCTTTGCCTGACAGCGCGGCCGTGTTGAGGCCTTGCTTCAAACCACGAAGCACACGAAGGACACGAAAAAATGACTTCGTGCGCTTCGTGGTTATGCACTTGAATCACCATTCATTCGAATTGCCATAACACTGGGAACAAGACTTGAGATCGTCATTCCCGCAAGCTTCTGGCGGGAATCCAGCTTCTTCTTTGGGCAGCCGTATGGCTGCAAGAGTCTTCAAACCGAGCCGACCTCATCATCATGAACAACCCCCTCGGATGGCAGAACGTCACTGACTTTTTCCAGCAACACTGGCTCAGTGCCTTCCTCCTGAGCGTGACCCTGGTCACCGTCGCGGTGCTATTCGCCGTGCGCTGGTGGCTCAGACGAAGGTGGAGACTGCTGCTCGAAGGAGAAGGGGAGGAGGACGCGTCACTGGCAGCGCTGCAACCCGCCAGTGACGAGGACCGGCGGGCGATGGAGCTCATCCGGGAATTCCGTCGTGAGGTCTGGCAGCTTCCCGACGCCGAGCTCCAACTGAGTATCGAAGCGCTGGGCCAGCGCGCCGTCCGGATCGTCACTGCCATTGCCGCAGTTTACCATCCCGGGGCGGCGGTGCCTCAATATGAAGCTTCCCTGGGCGAGCTGCTCCAGTTGGTCCGACGCGTGACCGCCCGTCTGAACCGGGTCGGGGCGGCTGTCCCGTTCAGGTACCTGAGCAATCGCAAATTAAGCGATTATCAGCGCTTCTACCAGATTTATCAAAAGATCAACAGTCACCCCATCCTTCGGCTTTTGAAAAACAATCCCCACTTTTATCGTCTCGCCCGTTGGGGGCTTCACCTCAAGAATCTCACCAATCCGCTCTACTGGGCAGGCAAAGAGATCAGCCGCGAAAGCTATTTTTATCTCCTTCGCTGGTTCATCCTTGCCTTCATCAGCCAGGTTGGAAGAGAGGCTACGCGCGTCTACAGCGGCCGCCGCTTCCAGACCGACGACGAACGGGAAGCTGTGATCGTGTGCCATCGCCTGTTCGCCCTGGCCCGCCGGTGGGGAGGACCGTCTGCGGCGGAGTGGGCCGTCCTGGTGGAGTTGGTGAGCAGCCACCCGGCCATGGAACCGGAGGTCAAACTGCAGGTGCTCGCTGCCTGGTCGCGTGGCCGTCTCCCCCGGGGCTCCGAAGCGCAAAAGCTGGAAACCCGCAGCGGGCAAAAGGCCTATCGCCAGGCTTTAAGGCGGTTGCAGGACGCCGATTCCGGATCTTCTGATGCCAAAGCCGATTTGATTGAAAAGGAGCTCGAATAGCCTGCCGTTCCCTCGCAGTCGACGCGGAGGTGAAACGGCCTGCTCGTTGCCGCTGTTGCCTCTCCCGGGTGCCCGGCCCGAGACAAGCCCTCACCTCGGGGAAGACTATGGCAGGGGTTGCTGGAGGGTGAACGGGAATTGCAGCAGTTTTTTCATCTTGTTGAGCAGCCCGGCACCAACGGCGGTGGGCGGGAGGGTCACGACGCTGGGGTCCCGGATATCGCCAACCACCCGGACGGGGATGGTGACCAGCGTGCCGCCCAGAATGTTCCCGAGGAACGGGATACTGCGAATGACCGTGTCCACCGTCTTAAACGGCGAGACCAGCACGGTAAAGTCCACCGTCAAGGCTGCCAGGTCAATCTCTCCCGTCCATACCATTTTGGCACAGTGGCCGTCAAAAACCGCATCCGCGATCAGCACCTTGCCGTTCTTCACGACGCCGCCGACGTCGATGGAATCGTAAACACACCCTTCCTGCGTCAAGTTAGGCAGCTGTCCCCGGTAGATTTCCGTGACATTCAGCAGAGTGAAGATTTTCGATAAAACGGGGGAGTGATAGACACAACCATCCCGGGCTTCGAGGTCCAGCTTGCCCTGAAGGGTTTCGATCGTCCTTTCGCTCTGGACCGTCGTCGTTAATTCACCATCGAGATCAAAGACGCCGGTGATGGTCCCTTTTCGGTCGAACAGGCAGCCAAGGGTGGCATCCAGGTCCAGGTTGCGGGCCGCCGGGTTGATGATGAGGACACTTCCCGTCGGATGGGGGATCAGTTTCGCGGGAGTCGGAATCGTGCAGAGGTTGCTCCGGGTGACGTCGACCATGAGTCCGTCCGGCGCCAGGGTGAAAGTTGCCCAGAAGGGTTGCCAGGTGAAATTGGCGAGCGTGAGGTGATCGGCCTGGAGTCGCAGCGTTCCTCCCAGCGGTATTCCCAGAAATCTCATACCGTCATCGGCGGTGCCTCCAAAGACGGTGGTGCCCAGGTGTCCAAGGCGATTCTCGTCCTGCAGCCGGTCCCAGTCTAAGCCCTGGGCCTGGAGTTGCCAATCGAGGAGGAGCCGGCTTTCCCCTGCGGTCATGGTGCCTTTGAGCTTCATGGGCTCATCCAACAGTCGCATGGCGGCACTCTTGATTTCTACTGCGTTGCCTCTGCCCTCCAACAGAGCCTCCTCGATCACCAGGACCTTTCCGGAAACAGGGAGATAGCCGAAATCGCTGATGGTGAGCTTCCCTGCGGCTCGTGAGTCGGCCAGATGATCTTCGAAGAGTTGCAGGTTCAGATCTCCCGCAATCCTCCCCTTGAAGAAATGGTTTGTTGCCAGAAGCCGATCGAGGGTACGCGAGGTCAGCTCGCCCTGGAGGCTGCAACCGACTTCACCCGGTTTCAGGTTCAGGGTGATGGAGGCCCTGGATTCCTGATCTTGGACTTTAAGCTGTCTGATGGAAAGTTCTCCTTCACCGCGCTCCAGGTCAAAGACGAGTTCCGCGCCTTCTTCCGTGCGAAAGCTGCCGGAGAGTGCCGTGCGACCCGACCGATCCAGGCGAAACCGGCTTTGGGTAAGGGTAAGCGGGGCACGCAAGCACAACTCGGGCGGGACTTTGCCGAGCTCTCCAAGCCATGCGCCGGCCTGGGGGCCGAGCGTGCCCTGAAAGGTCAAATCCGCGAAAGGCGACTCCGCAAGGAGGTTGCTGACCTTGCCCGAAACGGCCAGCGAGGCGTCGACCAGGGTGAACTCCCAGCTGGTGACGTCGAGGCGCTGCGGGGTCCAGAATAGCTCGCCGGAGTTGATGTTCAGCGGGTCCTCGAACAGGCTCGAAGTGGCGGTGACGTTCTGGAGCCGGCCGGTGAGGGCGAATTGCCAGTGATCGGGTTTGGCCAGGGGCCCCTTGAAAGTCAGCGAGTGCAGCTCGAGGGCTCCTTCCAGGGTCTGGATCTTCCAGGGATTGTCGCGAACCGGGGTAAAGCTCATGAGCCACGGGAAGATTTCATCCAGGAGCAGGCGCCCCTTGGCGGGGCCTGCCAGTTCGAAGGTGAGCTCCCGATTCCAGGTGAGAGTTCCCGAAAGGTCGCTGACATTCGATCTGCCGAGACTCCCCTGAAGTGCTTCCACCGTGAGTTCATGGCCCTCATAGACGAGGCCCCCGGCTCTGAGGGCAACGGGGAAGGGCAGTCGTTCATGGAGCGCGGCCAAATCCCACTCCGCCACCTCGGCCCGGGTCTTGAAGGAGTCCATGGTGCCGTCAAGGATCAGTCGGCCGCTGGCGGCGCCGGTGACGTCCCGGAGCCGAGCCAGTTCCGTCAGGAAGGCCCGATGGTCGACTACCTGGGCCAGGATGGGAGGCAGTCGGGCAAGATCGGCGTCGATCTCGAGGTCGAGATGAAAGGGGCCGGTCTTGTCCATCAGAGCGACCGTCAAGGAGCCGTTCCGCCCAACGGACCGCTCAGCCCTTCCTTGAAGATTGGTGCCGGCAAGGATTCCGTTGGCAATGAGCACATCACCGAACACCTCGGTGACGGTGAGGGAAATCTCGGGAATGAAGACTTCGCCCTTTTCGAGACGACCCGTTACGACCAGGTTGCGCGCTTCCTGCAGGGCTGGCAACGACCGGCCCCGTGCCTCAAAGCTGACCAGAGGAACCTGGCCGCCCCTGATGAAGGTGAACACATCCTGGACCACCTCGCTTTCGCTCCCGAGTGCCAGAGCCACTTCCCGGACAGCTGCGGCGTCAGCGTTGCGGCATTCGAGCCGGTAAGCGGCTTCAGCTGAATCGGGATGAGACCACAGCCGACCGGTCAGATCGAGTTGCGGCGCTTCAGCATGAAGCCGGTCGAGCCGGAGCTCGAATCTTTCCCCCTGCGTCTGTACGAGGGCCTCGATGGCGATATCCCTGAATACCGCCGGTTGTCCGCTCAGTTGGAGGGAAAGCGAGGGGCTTGAGGCATGAATCGTTGCCTGTAACAGGCCGGGCCCCTGGCTCGTAAAGGCAACCTCCAAATCTACCGGAGACTCGCCGACGGGTTTCAATGTGCCGGCCGGAAGGAGCTCGCCAAGCACTTGCGACCGGCATTGACGTATCCTCAAATGACCTGTGCCCTGGGATTCGACGAGATCAAACCGGCTGTTCACGGCTAACTCTTCCCAGAGGTTGGATTGACCTCCGAGACGCAGCACCATTACATGAGGAGGGAGGATTGCCTGCAGGGAAAGATTGCGGAGTGAAAGCAGCCCCTGTCCCCGATGAACGACCTCAAGACGGCCCTGTTCAGCCGTGAGCTCCAGCCCGGGCACCTTTTCCGACAGGGTGTTCAACACGGAATAGAGCGGTTCTTCAAGATTGAGCCGTGAGATCCAGGGGAAGTCGCTCCGGGCCATGGGCAAGGGGGCCGGGTAGGCGGAAGTGAGGAGGGCGGCTTCCGAGGCAGAGTCGCGACTCTGACGGTCCTCCTGGGGCGCAGAGGGATCTGCCGGGATCGAGCTGGGTTCAGAATCTCCCTGCAATGCCGGGGCCGGGGGGGCGATCGATGCATCGTCGGGAATCGTAAGCTCAAGCCGGGGGGCAAGAAGCTCAATCCGGGCGGGCTCGAAGCGGCCGGACAAGAGCGGCAGCAGTTTGGGGACGATGACCAGGGATTGGACGGTTCCGGCAAGGATTCCGGGGTACTGGATCGAAATCGCGGAGGCTGTGAGGTGCGGGTGAGGCAGAAGCTCGAGCTGCAGCCGATCGAAGGCGACCTGCCCCCCGGTTGCCCCGCAGATCTTCTCGGTGACTAACTCCTTGAGTCTCTCTGAAGCACTGGTGCGGGAGAGGATGAAATGCCCTGAAAAAACGAGCAACAGGCTGACCAGCACGGCTCCAGCGAGCCACAGTCCCACTGCTTTCGACCTTGCCATTCCTCCCCGACCCTGCACCCCGCCCAACCTGGTCATGCGCGGCGCTCGCTGAATTGCAGAGGCTTACCTGTCTGCCTCGGTTCCATCCCGAGCCGAATCGTACCACAGATTGTCCTTCCGTGACAAAGCCGCGCGACCGCCCCATGAGCGCGGGAGGATGTGGCCCGCAATTCGCCGCTCGATCCGGTGCTTGACTTTGGGTGTTGATAGATTAAGATGCAGATACTGAAAATAAATTTTTGAAAAAGGGGGCGAAACGGGTTCGACGGGGGTAAAGAAGCTCAAGTTGCATGCCGAGGTCCTGACTGCTCGTTAAACGGCCAGGGCTAAACACAAACGCAGACGATTACGCGTACGCCGCAGTCGCTTAAGCGGCTGCCGTCCTTTTAGCCAGTTCTCACGGGGCTAACGGGGCGTCGACTCAGTGAGATGGTTCCTGGTCAGATGCCTGTGCGGCCAGGGATGAGATTTTGCAGGCTAGTTCCGGCAGGATCCTGCCCGTGGGAGCCTTCCGGGACGAACCTTAGAATACGGGATAAGCATGTAGGGGCTTGAGTGGAATGCTTTCGGACGCGGGTTCAACTCCCGCCGCCTCCACCATAACTGTTTAATATTTAAAGAAATTTCACATCTTGCTCATTTCCGGCGAAATTGTCCGTTTCTGTTGTCCGAAATGGAGACGCCGAAATGAGCAAAAAACGTTCTTACTGCAAGTCTTCGGCCCGCATCCACCCTAGCCAATCAGGTTACAATTTCAGACTGGCGGTCCCCTCCGATCTCCAAACGATTCTCAATCGTAAAGAGTTGAGGTATTCTCTCAGCACCAGGTTACAGAGCATCGCCAAGAAGCGGGCCGCACGGATGGCCGTATTTGCGGAGCGTTTCTTCCTGCATGTTCGACGGGAAAAAGGGGGAGCAAACATGTCCGAATTGACCGGAGATCAACTGCTGAAAATCTTACGAACTGGGTTGAAGGAATGTTTGGAACAAGGGGGAGTAACCAGCCTTGACGGGACCATGCAGGAACACCCGGCCGCACCCATCCTCCATGATATTTTTAGCGGCCATTATCAAGACCTCATCACAGAAGCCGACAAGCGCCGGCTAGCAAGGCCGGCCGCCACGTCGCCGGATGACCTCAAACAAAGGGTCACCGAATACACCAAGGTCCGGGAGGCCCTCCGGAATGATCTCCAAAACCAAAACTACGCCCAGGTGTGGCGGCTTGACGGAATCCTACAAGAACATTGAATCGCTATCGATCCACACGGTCCCGACGGAAATTTATATGACGGCCTTTGTCAAATCATGATGAAGAATCTAATCTCGACCTTTGGAGTGATGGCGGCCCGCGAAGAGAATCGGTTCGTTTCAGAAAAGATCGATCAACACCTAATCCGGGAACCGAAACCCGAGCCCGAACCGGTAAATGAGCCGGATGACACCGGGGAGGTACTCTGGTCGGTAGTGGAAAAATACGTCGAAGAACAAGAACGCGGCGGAAACTGGCGACCACGCACCAAGGATGAATTTCAAGCCTGTTTGAACACCTTGAAGGATGTAATCGGCAACGTGCCGGTAAAATCTATCAACTTCGAAACGATGCGCCAGTATAAAGACATACTAGTGAAACTTCCCCCGAACAGAAATAAGGTAAACGAATACAAGGGCAAGGCTATCGAGCAGCTCATTGCACTTGGCGCCCCCCTATGTCGGTCAGTTCTGTGAACAAATACTTAAACCGTGCCGCTTCGGTCTTCACGTTTGCGGTCAAGAACGGCTACATGGACAAGAATCCAGCATTCGGGATGGGGATCAAGCAACCCAAGCGTGTTGACCAACTCCGTGACGTCTTCTCCCCCGATGACCTCAGACGACTGTTTTTTAGCGAAGAGTATGTTGGAGATGCCCACCGTTCAAGCTACCGTTTTTGGGTTCCGGTGATCGGGCTATTTTCCGGCATGCGTTTGGAGGAGATTTGCCAGCTTCATCTTTCCGATATCCGCCAGGAAACAGGAATTTGGGTGTTCGATATCAACAACACCAGAGAGAAGAACATTAAGACTCCATCAAGCCTCAGATTAGTTCCGCTACATCGTATTCTGACCGATGATCTGCATCTTCCCGAATATGCTGAATCTCTCCGACAGCAAGGCCATGATCGACTCTTCCGCGAGCTACAGGCCCGCCGAGAGGGCTACAGTCAAACTGTTTCGAAATGGTTCGGCAGGTACCGCCAGCGTTGTGGCATTGTGGTTGCCGAAGGGCGAAAAGACTTTCATTCCTTCCGACACTCGGTAGCTGACGCATTAAAGCAGGCTGGTGTCGAACCCACAATGATAGCCGAACTTCTCGGCCATGAGGTTCCATCCATCACTATGGGTCGCTACGGTAAACGCTACAACCCGAAGGTATTGTTTGATAATGCCATCTCAAAACTGAAATTCGATGTCGACTTGAGCCATCTGTCGGCATCGAAATATATCTCCAGGTGAGGCATCAATCAGCACCTGGGACATGACCATAGAACACGGGAATTACCACAACCACAGACGTGAGCAGGTAGTACCAACAGATGCTCTCCGTGGCCGGATTCGAATGTTGCCGTTTCCGCACGGTTGATAACTGGGGCTACGCAGTGTTGGAGAGCTTCTTCCGCAGTGAAATGAGAGGAGTTTGCTTTGCAGCGAAAATAGTAGAGCTCGACCGGTAGGTGTGTTCAGGCAAGGGTCTGAAAGAATAGTTCAGTCATGTTTGCCCACTCAACCCCAGTGCCCGCTATGCCAGGCGCGAGATCGGGTCTCCTTCGTTCCAGCATCCCTACCCCTTCCATACCTCCCGCTTTCAATCTTAAAGCGGGTTTCAGTTATTCGGAAGGGCAGCCTCTCCGTCATGACCTCACTCGTCAGCAGATATGAATGGCCTTTTTCGTTCGGTAGTTCGTTTTTGCTTGTGGAAGTACGAACGATGGTCTCGGTGTAGAATCTCCGTTTCAAGGGCTTTTGGGTCGTGAACCCGTATTTTTCTCGATAGTTCCGTACGGACGATCAAAGCTTTCGCAAGCTCTGCTGGTCGAAGTCGGCCGCCCGTACCCCCGTATAGAATGGGCTTAATCTCTTTGACTCATCTTCTACAGTATCTGTAAAAAGCTTCTGCAATATTGGATGGTTAGGCATGACAATATCATCCTTGGCACTACAAATTGACGATCTGTTCATGGGGGAACTACCCGCCAATCTCACGCA